>OIZP01000091.1_pt1 | contig 61577 bp, 60 predicted proteins | sample 1588531 | NCBI WGS metagenome assembly OIZP01 (sample SAMN03283283) | human gut metagenome | biome: human-associated habitat; material: feces | host: Homo sapiens | place: Peru | collected 2012
GCTACAGATACACCGATGGTGCGCTACACGCGCACCATTTTTCCGTCATATGCATCTGAAACAATATATTGGACAGGATTTAATTTTAACGGATGGTACAACACTACTTGGAGGGGATGACAAGGCAAGTATTGCATCCGTTATGACGTTGTTGGAATATTTGGTAAAACATCCAGAAATTAAGCATAATTTTATTTCTGTCGCATTTACACCAGATGAAGAAGTAAGTGGACTTGCTAAAGATTTAGATTTAGAACGCTTTAAATCACCAATCGCATATACGCTAGATGGAGATCATTTGGGTTATTATATGGATGAAACATTTAATGCGAGTCTTTCAACGATTGAGATTCATGGTATTTCAGTACATACAGCTACCGCAAAGGGCATTATGAAGAATGCGGTGGATATTGGAAATGCATTCTTAAATAAATTACCGGCATTAGAAAAACCACAATATACCCAAGGAAGAGAAGGCTTTTATCATGTGGTGAGTTTTAATGGAGATTGTGAATATGCCAAGATTGAAATCAATGTTCGTGATCATGATAGTTTACAGTTTGATATTCGAAACAATACATTAAAGATGATTGTGGATATGTTAAATGAAGAGTATGGACAAGGTACTGTAAATATTACACAAAGAATTCAATATCGAAATTTAAAAGAAGTGATCGATCAAGTACCATTTATGATTCCATATTTGAAACAAGCCATTGAAAGTGTAGGATTAACCCCTCAAACAGAACCATTTAGAGGAGGAACCGATGGCTCAGTCTTATCTCATAGAGGACTTCCTTGTCCTAACTTATCAGCGGGATATGAGAATGCGCATGGACGTTTTGAATATGTTCCCATTCAATCGATGGAAAAGAATGTGGAAATCTTATTGAATCTAATTGATATATATGCGAAATGTGACTGTTAAAAAGGTCACATTTTTTGGTTGCGTACAGTTTGAATTTTTAGTATAATACACTCAGTCGCAGAGATGGTGAAATGGCAGACACGCTGTCTTCAGGCGGCAGTGCGAGAGATCGCGTGAGGGTTCAAATCCCTTTCTCTGCACCATATAAATTATGCCGACTTAGCTCAATTGGTAGAGCAACTGACTTGTAATCAGTAGGTTGTGGGTTCAATTCCTATAGTCGGCACCACTTAAACAATATACAGCCTTAATGGCTGTTTTTTATTTTTCTTCTTGTTGTATAATGAATATAAAGAAATATGCATATCAAGGAGAAATAATAATATGAAAGAAGTATTTGAAGTGGGTCTTGATATCATTAAAAAGATTCAAGAAACACAGTCTGAAAAATTAGGACAAACCGGTCATTTAGTGGCCAAGGCATTTATGGATGGACATAAGTTTTTTGTCAGTGGAAGCGGACACTCTCATACGATGGCTGAAGAGATGTATGCGCGTGCAGGAGGCTTAGCTTTTGTGGTTCCTATTTTGACAAGTGAACTTACAATGACGGAGCATCCGACAAAGAGTTCACACATTGAAAGACTTAGTGGTTATGCCAAAATTTTAGTGGATTTATATAGTGTTAGTGCTGGTGATGTTGTTTTGATCGCATCCAATTCAGGCCGTAATGCCTATCCAATTGAACTTGCACTTGAAGCTAAAAATCGAGGTGCACATGTAGTTGCCATCACAAGTATGAAACATACTACTGCTCAAGCTTCTCGGCATTCTTGTGGAAAGAATTTGTACCAAATTGCCGATATTGTCATTGATAATTGTGGAGAAGTTGGAGATTGTGCTTTATCTATTGAAGGATTGGATGCGAAGTTATGTCCAACATCGAGTATGGCCAATTCTTTCATTGCACAATGCATCAATGTGGCATGTGCAAAGTATTTGATCGAACACAATGTAGAAGTACCTGTTTTTTCCTCTTTAAACTGTGATGGTACAGAAGAAAGAAATGACAAATTGTTTAAAAAGTATACGCGTATGTATTAGAATAAGAGGGTGAGGTGCTTATGAAGAAAAGAAATTTATGGATATATATATTTGGAATCACAATCATTATTATAGGATTGATTAAATTGGATACATTGATTTCTATGGTATCTCTATTATGGAATGCATGTAGAGTTTTAGTGTTTGGAGCTATGATGGCATTTGTGATCAACTTAGTTATGGCCAAAATTGAAAAGCGTTTGAATTTTATGAAGAAAGGAAAGCGTGCAACAAGTCTACTTCTTTCTTTGATTTTAATTTTTCTTTTTGTGTATTTCTTAATTACACTCGTTGTTCCTTCATTAAGTGAAGCCATTGGTGTAATTGTACAAGTATTGCCAAAGTATTTTGAAAATGCTCAGAAGTTTTTAGTGGATTTGTTTGAGAACAATCCACAGCTTGCGAATTCTATTAATAACTTGGATATTGATTGGAAAAATTTGATTCAATCCGGTATTAATGTTCTTTCAACGGGTGTTACCAATGTTGTGGGTACAACTTTTAATGTTGTAACCGTTATTGTGAATAGTGTATTTAACTTTGTGTTGATGTTTATCTTCGCAATTTATGTTTTATTAGAAAAAGAAAGATTTGTTCAATTGTATCATCGTTTAACGAATCTATATCTAAGTGAAACTGTGAAGCGTAGAATGGATAAATGCTTGCATATTATTAATCAAACATTTAGTGCTTTTATTGGTGGACAATGTATTGAGGCAACGATTCTTGGAACACTATGTACATTGGGTATGATTATACTACGCATGCCATATCCGGCAATGATTGGTACCTTGGTTGGTGTCATTAATATTATTCCGATGATTGGAGCTTATATTGGTGGAGCGATTGGTATGTTTATGGTATTTACTGTAAGTCCTATTATGTCACTTTGGTTCTTATTATATTTATGTATTCTTCAACAAATCGAAAGTAATGTGATTTATCCACATGTTGTTGGAAATTCAGTAGGATTACCAGGAATCTATGTCATGATGACTGTTGTGATTTTTGGATCTTTAGCCGGTATTCCAGGTATGTTTCTAGGAATTCCAACAATGGCAAGTGTGTATAAAATAGGTGTTTTATATCTAAGTCGAAAAGAACGTTTAAAAGAAATGAATGGATGATGAAAAGTCGTCCATTTTTTCTTATATGCATGATATAATGTTGTGGCAAAGGAGATCAGTTATGTTTGATGAAATTCATGAAGAGTGTGGTGTGTTTGGTGCATATCGCGTAGATAATGCAGCAAGTATTACGTATTATGGTTTGCATTCCTTGCAACATAGAGGGCAGGAAGCAAGTGGTATTGCCGTTTCGGATGGTGAGAATATTACTTTACAAAAAGGTAAAGGGTTGACGGTAGATGTTTTCCAAAAAGAAAAATTAGATTCTATGGTCGGAAGATTGGCTGTTGGACATGTTCGTTATAGTACAGCTGGTGGTCAGGAAAATGAAAATATTCAGCCAATTGTATCAAAGGGACATAATGGAAGTTTAGCTATCGTTCATAATGGGCAGATTGTAAATGAAAAAGAGCTTCGTATTGAACTTGAAAATGAAGGCGCGATTTTTCAAGGAACAAGTGATAGTGAAATTATTCTTCATTTGATTCAAAAACAAAAGGGTACTTTGAAAGAGCGTGTTATGAAAACCGCAAATCGTATTGAAGGGGCATTTTCTTTCTTAGTTATGAATGAGGATACTATTTATGCGGTTCGTGATCGTCATGGATTAAGACCTTTAAGTTATGCAAAAAGTAAAGATGGCTATGTGATCAGTAGTGAAACATGTGCTTTTGAAGTTATGGGAATCTATGAAAGTGTGGATTTGAAGCCAGGAGAAATCGTTGAATTCCATAAGGGCATTGTAAAACATGAATTTTATTCAACAGACACAGATCATCACATGTGTGCTATGGAATATATTTACTTCGCAAGACCAGATAGTGTGGTAGAAGGTATTAACGTACATGCTTTCCGTAAGACCACAGGATCTATTTTGGCTAGAGAAGATAAAGATTTAAAGGCTGACATCGTTATTGGTGTACCAGACTCATCTTTATCGGCTGCCATTGGTTATGCAGAAGAGGCGGGTATTCCATTTGAAACAGGTTTAGTAAAAAATAGATATGTAGGACGTACATTTATTCAGCCTACACAGGCAATGCGTGATCGTAGTGTTCGATTAAAACTAAGTCCGGTATCGAGTGTAGTTAAAGGAAAATCAATTGTTATGATTGATGATTCGATTGTGCGTGGTACGACTTCAAGAAGAATTGTTCAATTATTAAAAGATGCAGGGGCTACCCAAGTTCATGTTCGTATCGCAAGTCCTGTAATCACAAGTCCATGTTTCTATGGTGTAGATACTTCTACAAAAGATCAATTGATTGGTGCTCGTATGAGTGTAGAAGAACTTCGTGAATATATTTGTGCGGATAGTTTGCGCTTTATGACGGAAGAAGAAATGAAAGAAGCCACGCATGGTGTTGGATTATGTTTGGCATGTTTTAATGGAGAATATTGTACAAAATTGTTCTCATATCAAGAAGAATTGGATAAGTAATATGACTATAAAATGTTTGGCGTTTGATTTAGATGGAACTCTACTTTTAGATGATTCAAAACGAATGGATCCAAGAACGGTGGATTCGATTCAAAGAGCAATGGAACAAGGCATGCACATTGTGATTGCGTCGGGTCGAGATAAAAATGGATGTAAATTTGTATATGAACCATTGAGATTAGAAGATGGAAATCATTTTTTGGCATTAGTGAATGGACAAGTCGTATATGATTTTGAAAATAAAGAATATGATTTGGATGATGTTTTAACACCAGAAGATGGAATTAAAATACAGAAAGTATGTAAGGAATTTGGCGTTGAGGGAATTTTTCAATGTGGATATGACTTTTATAGTTATATATCTTCATTGAATCGTGTAAAGAAAAAAGTTAAGAATGCCATTTTGGGTGAGCCTGATGATTATGGCTTGAAGGATGGTAGAGAGAATCGTAATTTTATTGATTTACCTTTTGAAGAAATTCGCTTAACACAAGATATCAATAAAGTGATTATGGTGCATACGCCAAAATTCTTTGAAAAGAATTTTGATGGAATCAAAGCGGCACTTAGTGATTATGATGTGTTATTGGTTGGTCCGGATTGGCTTGAAATTATGCCAAAACACGTAAGTAAGGCAAGTGCATTGTGGAAGATTTGTGATAAATTAGGCATTAGTATGAATGAGGTCATGGCTTTTGGTGATGCACAAAACGATTTGAAGATGCTTCAACAAGTAGGTATTGGTGTAGCTATGGGGAATGCGATGGACGAAGCTAAGTATGCTGCCACTGTCGTTACGGACACAAATATGAATAATGGCATTGGAAAAGCAATCGATGCCCTGCTTGCGGGCAAAGAAATGGACTTACGTAAAGGCTTGTTATAGAATGGAGTTAGATAAGGAGGAACCTTGTATGAAAATTGTAAATACAGAAGAATTTAACGCATTAATGAATGAAGATGCAGTTTTAGTCGACTTCTTTGCAACTTGGTGTGGACCATGTAAAATGTTGACACCTGTACTTGAATCAGTCGCAAATAAATTAGATGGAAAAGTGAAAATTGTAAAGGTGGATGTGGATGAAAGTCCAGATTTAGCTCAAAGATTTGGTATTATGTCTGTTCCAACAATGATTCTATTCAAAAAAGGACAACAAACTGCAGCATTCTCAGGATATATGCCTGAGGCAATGTTGATGCAAAATATTGAAAGTAAACTATAGGATGATTCGTCATCCTATTTTCTTTAGGGGGAAATATGTATTATATCGCATATGGAAGTAATTTAAACAAAGAAGAAATGAAGCAACGATGTAAAGATGCGAAGTTTGTATCTTTGGCAAGACTTGAAAACTATACACTTACATATCGTGGAAATCCTGGACGAGCTTATCTAACGGTAGATAAGAAAAAAGGAAATTTTGTACGAGTTGCCGTATGGGATGTGAGCAAAAATGATAAGAAGAGTTTAGATGAATATGAAGACTATCCATACTTATATGATTGTTTTGATGAAAAGGTATTATTAGAAAACAATGAAACAATCACGGGCTTTATCTACCAAATGTATGATCGTTTTCCAATATGTAAACCAAGCGATTCATATATGGAACGTTGTAAACAAGGCTATCGTGATATGGGTTGGGATGCTTCAATTTTAGATTTTTAATGAATTTTAAAGTTTAGTGTGTCATAATAAGAGGAAAATAAGGGGACTTTAAAATGAAAAATTGGAGATACTTGATTTTAAGTTTAGTTTTATCCTTGTTCATTCATTACTACGTCACAGCTGTTTTAATGGAAATTTTTGGCATGGGATGGTATCCAATTCAATTTGTTGTATGGTGTATTGAACTGGTCGTTATATATGATGCGTTGATGTTTTTTACGAAAAATTGGAATGTAAAACATCGAGCGATGTTTTTCTTTGCGTATTATTTATTTTTAATAATTGCCCTATTGATACGTTATGATCAAGGTATCACTATTATTCAGTTGAATCCATTTGCGTGTCTTAGAGAAATCTATTATGGTTCTTGGACAGAGTGGATCGTATTCGCATTTAATATTGGATACTTTATGTTTATGCCATGGGTGAATGGACTATTTATTTCATCAAACAAAGAAAACTTCATTGTTTCTGTATTCATCGGTTTTCTATGTGAATTTATGCAGTTGATCTTTCATAGAGGTGTATTTGATTTAGGGGATATTTCTCTATATGTAGTTGGAATCTTGTTGGGGATTTATGTAAAAGAAAAGTACCATGTTCATTTAAAAGAAAAGAGTGAAGTACATGACAATTAAATCTGTTGCGATATTCGGTGCGGGAGCCGTAGGTTCTTATTGTATTTATGGCTTATCAAAGTGCGATATACAATTGAGTGTTATCGCAAAAGATGAACGAAATGAGAGATTAAAAAAGAATGGTTGTTTAATCAACAATATCATTTATCGTCCTAAAGTATTAACGCCTGAAGAAGCACATGGAGTAGATCTTCTCATTGTATGTTTAAAATACAATGCGTTGCAAGATGCTTTAGAAGATATTCAACAAATCGTGGATGAACATACTTTAGTCATGTCTTTAATGAATGGTGTGGATAGTGAACAAATTATTGGAAATCAAATTGGTATGCAGCATATGGTGTATTCATTGATTAAAGTTGCAAGTCATAAAGAAGGTAATGGATATGTATTTGATCCAGAAACAACGATTGGAATCGTACTCGAAGAAAATAAGGAAATCGAGGAATTGTTGAGTCAAAGTGATTTACATTATCGAACAACTTCATATATTCAGGAAGAAATATGGAGTAAGTTTCGTTTAAATGTAACGAAAAACTTACCTCAAGCCATTCTTGGAGCTGGAGTTGGTTGTTACTCGGATAGTAATCATGTGAAAGCTATACAGTTTGGATTAAAAGAAGAATTAGAAGCCATAGCCAATGCGAAAGGCATAGATATGTCGAAGGCTGATCCAAGTGCAACACGTGGTAGTGCAGTGCCTAAAACAGCCAGGTATTCTACACTACAGGATTTGGATGCCAAAAGACATACCGAAATTGATATGTTTTCGGGGGCGATAATAAAGATGGGAAAAGAATTAAATATTCCAACGCCTTATAATGAATTTGTATATCATATCATCAAGGCTATGGAAGAAAAGAATGATGGTTTATTTGACTATAAATAAAGAGAAGTGAGGAATCACTTCTTTTCATTTAGTATATAGAATGTATTTTTACCTTTGCCATGTTGAGAGATTTGACCTTCTTCTTTCATTCTATTTAAAATGCGCCCACAAGTTGTTTGAGAAAGATTGAAGGTATCTTGAACATCTTTACGAGTGAATTGGGTATGTGTTTTCGCAAACTCTAATATTTTGTTTTCAGGACAATCATATACAACGATATCTTCCCTAATTTTAATACTCTTTTTTTGATAATTTAGATTTGGAAGAATAATTTTAAAGGCATTTTCTGTTGTCACAAATTGAGGCTTGAATTCAGATTCTGAATACGAATCAAGAATCTTTTGAATGCCAGTACCATAAGCTTCAATGAGTTCTAACCGATAAAAGATATTTGCGAGTTTTGGGTTTCGACAAACAGAAATACCAAGCTGAATGTCTTCTAAAGTGATTCCTTTTAATAAGCCTCCAATGGAAGTGAATTCAATCCGGTCTGTATACATACGAATGAAGGAACTTGCACTATATGAATATTCACGATGAACAATTAGGTTCAACAAAGCTTCTCTTATAGCTACTTCTGGATAATCTCTTTTATCAATTCTTTTCAATCCTGAAAAGTTGGAATGTTTTTGATTTCTAAAATCAATATAAGAATATACTTCGTGCATTTGTTTGAATAATGAACCGGCAAATTCATTTCGATCTTGAAATTCACTTTGTTTTTCTCCATTAAAAACTGCAACCTTAATAGTGTGTTTACACTGGTCTGATAAAAGTAGTCCTAAATTCGTGTATATACCATCTTGATTTTGAATGCCTAAGTTCTTTTCTTTAAATGGGATGTTTGATTCATCAAATTCAGTCTTAGCAGAAAGAAAAGTTAAGTCTTGTTCTAAAGAACGCATTTGTTCAAAATCTTCTTGAAATATCATAAAATAGCTCCTTTTTACCCATATACTAACCAATCTAACCATTCTAATCAATAAAGAATTTGTTTTTCTTGTTGTGCATATCCCCCTTCCTGATGATAGTGAACAAGAAAAATTAGATTGACAAAGAATAAAGAAAAAATTATTATAATGATAGGGAGTGGGAATTCCCACGTTTAGATTTGTATTGGAGGTGTTGATAATGGAAACAATAAAGGATTATGTTGCACATTTGGATAACAAAAAAAGAATTACTCTTAGAGGAGCTACTTATCATTACTACAATGTGAAAGAATATGGAAATGGTTGTATAATTCTTGAACCTCGGGAATTATCAGTGCCAAAGAGCATTTCAGCTAGAACATTGGCAGATATGGATCGCGCGGTAAGTAATTTTAAGTGTGGAGATGTTTCCACGGCTATTGATTTGTCGGATTTTTCAAAGGAATAATAAATGAATTTTAATATACGAATGGGAATTCCTGAAATGCAGGAACTTTGGCAAGATTTGCAACAAAAATATCGTTCTGGTAAGATCAAAAAGAAGGAAGAGCAACTCTATAAAAAATGGGGGAAAGCTTTAAAGTTGTTGTCGGCGGATCCATTTTATCCGAGTCTTCAAACCCATGAAATAGAGCCTTTATCTAGACGTTACGGAATGAAAGTGTGGCAATCTTATTTGGAAAATAAAACAAGTGGTGCAATGAGAATGTATTGGGTTTACGGACCGGATCAGAAAGATATCACGATTATTGGATTGGAGCCACATCCGGAAGATAAGAAAAATGGCGCATACGATAGAATTTCACTGTCGGATTTGTAGAATAAATTTGAATAAGGTACTAAATATGAGTAGTTAGTCTGTGAAAATAGGTTAGCTGCTTTTTTTCTTAAAAATTCAGAATGATTCATTTCTAACCATTCTTGTCAATAAGAAAAGAAGTGATGTTACTCACTTCTTCTTAGTCTAGATTGTATAATTTCTTGTATTTCTTAATTAAATAATCTGTGTAATAGTCTGGATTGAATGGTTCACCACTTACTTCTTCTACGATTTCAGCCATCGATTTACTTGCAGCATAATGGTGTACATTTTCTTTTAACCAGTCTGTAATCTTTTCAAAATGATTTGTTAGTAGGGCTTCTTTTACATCAAATTGTTTTTCCATTGTTGCATACAATTGTGCAGCATACGCACTACCCAATGCGTATGTTGGGAAGTATCCTAAGTATCCTGTAGACCAGTGCATATCTTGTAAGACACCTTCTTTATAGTTTGTAGGACGAACACCTAAATATTCTTCGTATTTATCGGCCCATAGTTCTGGTAACTTATCATAATCTACATTGCCTTTCGCAATTTCTTTTTCGATTTCATAACGAACCATGATGTGTAATGGGTATGTCAATTCATCGGCTTCTGTACGAATCAAAGCACATTCTGTTTTATTGATCATGTTGACTAACTCGTCAACAGACACATCTTTAAATTCTGGGAATAAATTTACTAATTGATTATAGTTTGCTTGCCAGAAAGCGTGACTTCTACCAACGTGGTTTTCTAAGAAACGAGATTGCGATTCGTGTGCAGCCGAACCAACAGCTTGTGTAAGCATGGTTCCTTCAAATGCAGGATCCATTTGTAGTCCATAAAGAGCATGTCCATATTCGTGTACAGTTGAAAGGATAGCGCTCAAAAATTGGTCTGGATAATAGTGTGTTGTGATACGAGCGTCGTTGCTTGAGAAGAAATCAGTGAATGGGTGTTCTGTGGTTGAAAGGTATACTTTACCAAAATCTACTTTCATGAAATCACAGATTACTTCCATAAATTTTTCTTGGCGATCCAAATCATATGTTTCATGAAGTAAGTCATCATTGATTTGTGGCTTGTTTTGAATTTCATGAATCAATGGAACTAATTTTTCCTTAACATTATTAAAGAATGCATCATATTTTTCTTGTGTCATTCCTTTTTCGTAACGGTCTAACAATACATCATACGCATTATTTCCATTGAATTTAGGATCATATTCTAAAAGGTGTAAAGTCTCTTTCATGATGGCTTGTAAATGCGGTTTGAAATGTTCATAGTTATCTGCTTCTTTAGCTTCATGCCAAGCAAGTTCACTATCCGCTTTGACTTTGACATAGTTCGCATATACATCACTAGGAATGTTTTCAGATTGAGCTAATGCTTCAAGACGATAATCGACTTCTTTCTTTTCTAAACTTCCTTCTGGCAATGTCTTTGCGTATTCCTTGATCTTTTTGATTGTTTCTGGATCATTTTCAATGATGAATGCTTGTTTAGATAGTCTAGACAACATTTCATTTGAATAAGGAATTCCTTTCTTTGGTGCAATTGTCATTTGTTCAAAATAAATGGTTGAGAATGCCAATGAGAAGGCATCTAATGTTCTTTCGTATTCTTGATAGAATGGTTCAAATTTTAACATGGTTAAATTCCTCCTGCTTGTATTGTAACACAAAGAAAAGAATAGTCATTATATAATGAAAGCGAATTTTCAAAATGGTGATATAATACAGAAAAAAGGAGTAAAGAGTATGGATGCAATTTTTAATCGTACAAGTGTGAGAAAATATAAACAGAAATCTTTAAAAAAAGAAGAGATCGATTTAATTTTAAAGGCAGCATTTAGTGCACCTAGCGCTAGAAATAGTCAGCCTTGGCAGTTTATTGTCGTAGAAAATAAAGATACATTAAAGGATTTAAGTCAAATGACACCCTATGCATCTTTTCTAAAAGATGCAGCTATGGGAATGGTTGTTTGTGCGGATAAAAATAAGAATGATAGTTTGGATTATTGCCAACAAGATCTTGCGGCAGCTACAGAGAATATGTTGGTGGAAGCGAAAAGTTTGGGTATTGGTTCATGCTGGCTGGGTGTGTATCCGAATGAAGAGCGTTATTTGGCTTTAAATCAGTATTTTAAATTACCAAAAGGAATTGTTCCAATGTGGATGATTTCATTTGGATATATTGATCAAGAAGAGGTTGCAAAAGATAAGTTTGATTCTTCAAAGGTGCATTATGAAAAGTATTAATATTGTAGAATGTAAGAATGAGGATGATTTAAAAGAAGTAGCTATTCTTGCCGAAAAGATTTGGCATGAATTTTTTCCTGGAATCATTTCAGAAGCACAGATTGATTATATGGTTGAACGGTTTCAAAGTTTTGATGCCATGCAAGACCAAGTCAAACATCAGCAGTATCATTATCATAAGGTATATGAAGGGGATGAGCTAGTCGGATATATTGGTTTACAGAATCAGCCGGATCGTTTATTCTTGTCTAAGCTGTATTTAAAGGATTCGGCTAGAGGAAAGCACTATGCGACTGAAATGTTTGAGTATGTAAAGAAACAAGCCGAAAAGTATTGTTACTCATCTATTTATTTGACTTGCAACAAATATAATAAGCATAGTCTAGCTGTATATGAGAAGTTTGGTTTTCAATGGATTGATTCTGTACAGACAGATATAGGCAATGGATTTATCATGGATGATTACATCTTGGAATATCGATTAGGGACATTTTTATAAGTGTCCTTTTTCTTATGAGACATCTGATATAACTGGGTGATTTATTTTGTGCTTATAAAACAATTTTTTAAAAATTTACCGGATTTAATAATGTTTTCACATTGGACCTTTATAATAAAAATTGGCTACTGGATGTGGTTGGTGGTTGCCTCTTGTTAAGGAGATTTAAAGCCTTGAATCTTGAGTTCCAGGTAAGTAGATCCTTCTATTTTTTTGCAGGAGGAAAGCTTATGTATATATATCTACATATTGATGTTGCTATGTGCTTATTTGCCATAGTAGAAATACTAAAAGTAACATTGATTATTATAGAAAAATGCAAAAAGCACTAATCACCACTCGCAATGGAAATAGATTAGTGCTTCAGCATTAACTATATTTCAGAGCAGCCACTGCTTTTCCAGTAGCTTTTCTCTATTTGTATTATAGCGATAAAGGAATGGTTATGCAAATTTATTGGATTATTATGGTTTGGATGCTAAACATATCAAAGAATTTGTTGAATCACTAAAATAAGATGGAGCTTAGCTTCATTTTTCTTTTTTTTGAAAAACATCTAGGAATATGGTATTGTCAAAGGTGAATTTAAAGAGGGATGTTGAACATGGATATGAAGAAGATACAGGAGTTACCAACTCCAGAAGATTTAAAGAAGGAATTTCCTTTACCTTATAAGGTTCAAAAAATAAAAAAACAAAGAGATCAAGAAATTGAAGATATTTTTACTGGAAAAGATGATCGTTTAATTTTAATTATTGGTCCTTGTAGTGCGGATCGTGAAGATGCGGTTTTGGATTATATGAATCGTTTGGCTATATTACAAGAAAAAGTTAAAGATAAGATTTTTATGATTCCACGTGTTTACACAAACAAGCCTCGTACTAAGGGTGTTGGATATAAGGGGATGTTACATCAGCCAGATCCACATTCAAAAGAAGATATGTTGAAGGGTATCATTGCGATTCGTAAACTGCATACAGATGTTGTTACACAAACTGGATTTACTTGTGCAGAAGAAATGTTATATCCGGAAAACCATGCGTATTTATCCGATTTATTAGGATATGTTGCGATAGGTGCAAGAAGTGTGGAAAATCAACAACATCGTATTGTGGCGAGTGGTGTAGGAATTCCTGCGGGAATGAAAAATCCTACAGGTGGAGATCTTACAGTTATGATGAATTCGATTGTAGCTGCTCAAGCTGATCAAAGATTTGTATATCGTGGTTGGGAAGTACAGACAGATGGCAATCCATTGGCTCATGCGATTTTAAGGGGTTATGTGGATAAGTTTAATCATGCGCATGCGAATTATCACTATGAAGATTTAATGGAATTGATTCATTTATATGAAAAGTCAGATTTGAAGAATCCAGCTTGTATTGTGGATTGTAATCACTCGAATTCAAACAAACAATATTTAGAGCAGATTCGTATTGCGAAGGATGTTATGCATTCTAGAAGTAAGTCCGAGAATATCAAAAAGCTAGTGAAGGGCTTGATGATTGAGAGTTATTTAGAGGATGGAAATCAACCTACGGATGGTAATGTGTATGGAAAGTCAATCACGGATCCTTGTCTTGGTTGGGATAAGACAGAACAATTGATTTTAGACTTATACGAGTTGTGTGATTAGGGAGCATTGAGCTTCCTTTTTTCTGTTTTAAAATAGTCAAAAGCTAAATAGTCATTTATAATTAGAGTAACAATGTGAGGAGGTCATACTATGAACCAACTTCTTCAAGAAAACAGAGATGCTGAACAATTTTTAAGATTGATTGCGCCTAAATATACAGGGATTTTCATTTTAGATCGGAGTACAGATCGCTTTCGTGATATTTTAGCGAGTGAAAAATTTCGTGATTATGTCAAAGACGCAAAAGGTTCCTATTCGGATGCGATGCAATTGTATCGAGATCAATATGTAGCTTGTGATTATAAAGAAGTGATTGATCGAGTCTTGGACTATGATTATGTATATAATATTTTGTCTTCTGGTAATCCAGTAAATGTTACGTATCGTAAAAAGGATGGTACTTTAATTCGTTTGAAAATTGATCGGTATTCAGATAGTGATGAGAATCTTTCTATATGGGTATATACAAATGAAGATAGTGAAGATGCACTATATGGAGAGCTTGGTGAGGCTCGTTATCACGTTCAATTTGATGATAATGAAAGGCCAGTAGAGTTTATAGGAAATGAAAGTCTATCTGAGATGCTTTATGGATTCAAAAATGAGACGCACATTCCATTTTCTATGTTGTGGCAACATATGCATCCTCAAGATATTGATCTTGTGAAAGAAGAGTTTAAAAATATTCATGATTCGAAAGATTCAACTGCAACATATGAGGTAGAGTATCGTCTTCAGAATAAAGACAAACAATATCGTTGGTATCGTGCGATTGGAAAGCCTGTTTTAAATGAAAAGGGAAAAATTGTGAGTGTATGTGGATTTTTTATTGATATTCACAAACATAAAGAAAAAAACCTTCTTCAGCAACGCTTTATTTCTGGGTTGAGTCATGAATATGTCACGGTATGGATGATCAATCATGATTTAACGGTTGAGTTGTGTCAACAGTCAAAAAAAGGCAATCATATTTCTCAAGAGGCAATTGAAAGATTTGCCAAAGAAAATAATTACCAAAAGAGCATGGAAGATTATGCTTTACATTATGTTTGTGAAGAAGATCAAGAAGAGTTCTTGAAACGAGTGGATTATCGCGTTGTTCGTGAACAAATTAAGAAAGAAAAAGTATATCCTGTTGTTTTTCAAAGAGAATATAATGGAGTCGTAGATTACTTCCAGGCTTGTTTTGCACAAATATCTGAAGAGACAGATGATTTTGTGTTGGGATTTAAATTGGTGAATGATATTGTCCAACAGGAAAAAGAAAGAAATGATAGGTTGGAAGAAGAGAAACAAATTCTAGAAAGTCTAAGCTCTGACTTTACAGCTATCTATTATTTGGAAGTTAACAGTGGTAAATTTGAACCTGTTCATATTCGAGATAAAACGAATGCGAGTGAATTGATCAAAAATTATTTGGAATATAAGGATTTTTATGAATATACGTATCAATATGCGATGCAGTATATTCCTAAAGAGGAGCAGCCTGAATTTTTATGGTGGTTTTCAAAAGATAATTTAAAGATGTTGTTAAAGAATCAAGTGAGTCTTACGCAGCATTATCATAGTTATCCAAATGCGCAGAATCATCAATATTTTGAAACAAAAGTAGTTAAAGTAAGTGAAGATGAAGAGTCGTGTCACGTATTATTAGGATTCCGCTATATTGATGACATTATTGAAAAAGAAAGAGCAGCTCAGAAAAGGTTGCAGGATGCCTTAGATGAAACACAAAGAAGTAATGAAACGATTTCTACCATTGCGAAAAGTTATAGTTCAATTTATCAATTGGATTTAGAAACAGATACATATGAAAGAATTTCTGGAAGTGAGATTATTCCTAAGACGGGTTGTGCATCGAAAAGGATGTATGAGGTTTGTGAACAAGAGGTTGCACCGGAATATCGAAATATCATACATCAATTTGTGGATATAAAGACATTAGCTTCACGACTTGATAAAGAAGATGATATTTTAGCTGAATATCGAATGGCAGATGGTAACTGGCATAAGTTGCGTTATATTGTTCGTAAAAGAGATGAGAATGGAAAAGTTTTACAGGCAATCGCAACCATTCGTACAATTAGTGAGACAAAGCGTAAAGAATTAAACGTATTCTTTGAAGCAGAGCAGGCTAAGCGTGAGGCAAAAATAAAAACGCGTTTCTTACAGAATATGTCTCATGATATGCGTACGCCTTTAAATGGCATTTCTGGTATGCTTCATATGGCAGATCAAAATCCGGATGATTTAGAACTTCAAAAATCGACTCGAAATAAGATTCATCAGTCTTTAGATTATTTGATTTCTTTAGTCAATGACGTTTTGGATATGAATGATTTAGAAAGTGATCATTTTACAGAAGAAGAAGCGGATTTTGATGTAACTAAACTATTGGGAAATATTAATATAGAAGCTCAGCAATTGGCACAAGATAAGAATATTCAATACATCTTGGATTGGTATGAAGGTCAGTTAAGTCATTCTCATTTTAGAGGATATCCAATCTATCTTTCACGAATACTGATGATTGTTGTACAGAATGCCGTTAAGTTTACACCGGAAAATGGAGAAATCCATGTATGGATGAATGAAAAAATCCTAGATGATTCGACATCGCTTTTAGAATTTAGATGTAAAGATAATGGTATTGGAATGAGTCAAGATTTTATTAAACATGCCTTTGATTTATTTGCACAAGAAAATAGTTCAAGTAGATCTACATATCAGGGTACAGGTCTTGGCTTGCCAATTGCCAAAAAGCTTGTGGATTACATGCATGGTGAAATTTGTTTGGAAAGTGAAAAGGGAGTAGGTACAACTGTCTATATTCAGATTCCTTTTAAGTTGGGAAAACAAATTGAAAACAAGGCTAAATATACAGAATCAGTTTCTTTAGAAGGATTACATGCACTTGTGGCTGAAGATAATGATTTGAATATGGAAATCGTTAAATATATGTTAGAACGAAATGGTATTCAAGTTACATGTGCTAAGGATGGACTAGAAGTCGTAAGTATGTTTGAGCAGAGTCAGGAAAATGCATATGATTTTATTTTAATGGATATCATGATGCCAAAATTAAATGGTTTGGATGCGACAAGAAAGATTCGTTCATTAAAACGATTGGATGCAAAGACAGTTCCAATCATTGCGATGAGTGCGAATGCGTTTGTAGAAGACATAATGAATAGCAAGATAGCAGGTATGAATATGCATCTAGCTAAGCCTTTGGATGAAACAAAGCTGACTGAAGCTTTAAAACAATGCAAAGAGGATGAAGAGTAAATGATATCCTTCTATTTTGTGTATTACGCACAAGATTAGATGTTTGTGATGAAGAAATAAGAGCTAATTATTCAAAATATGTGGTTACTTTAGATGAATTATCAATAGGCAATATAGAAGGTGTAAAAATAATATACTTGGCTGATTTTCTTTTAAAAGAAGAATATTAAAAATGCAGGGTTGAAATCCCTGCATTTGCTATAATATAATATCAAAACTTGTAATATATTATATTAAAGAACATTGTCTGATAATAAAAAATCAATTAGGCCAATGTTTAAAATTCCATTTTCATCATAAAAACGTTTACGAATATCTCTTCTGACAATAATTTTTGGAAAACTGTCTCCAGTAATGTTTAGTGAACGTGATTCAGAATATACTTTTTCTTCATTTTCCATTGCATAAGCGGATTGAATATAATATTTTTTCATTCCTTTTTGAATAATAAAGTCGATTTCTCTAGCTACTTTTCGATAGGTTCCTTTTTCCGTTTTAATGTTTTCGTAGACTACGCCCACATCGATTTTAAATCCACGAATGATTAATTCATTGTATAAGATATTTTCCATAATGTGCGGCATTTCAATTTGTCGAAAGCCGGTTCTTGCATTCCGCAATCCTATATCTTCGCAATAGTATTTTTTTGGGAAATCTAAATAAGATTTTCCTTTTACATCAAACCGTAAAGCCTCTTTAAAAAGAAAAGAATCTTCTAAAAAATCAATATATTTATTAATTGTGGGAAGATAAACAATATCTTTTCCGCTGCGTTGTTGTTTGGAATTGATAGCTTTAGTGATTTTAGATGGATTTGTTAAAGAGCCTACAGACGAGCATAATAAATCAATAATAGAACTTAAAATATCTTCTCTTTCAATATGTTTGCGTTCTACAATATCTCGAATATATACTTCTTTAAATAAGTTTTCTAGATATTCAATCTTGGAGGTTTCGTCTTGTTTTGTGAGTAGAAAAGGCATTCCACCATAAAACGAATAATTATCAAATGCCTCCTCTTTATCTCCACCAACAAATGAATAATATTCCGAAAAGGAGAAAGGATGAATTTTTATTTCATCACTACGACCTCTAAACTCCGTTAAGATATCATTAGAAAGCATTTTAGAATTGCTGCCAGTTACATAAATATCCAAATTCGATAGTTCTTTTAAGTCGTTTAACATATCATAGAAAGAAATTTTTTTTCCTTTTGGATTATAAGGATTATTTACTTCATCGGACATTTGTACTTCATCAATGAATAGATAATATTGTTGTGTCGTATTGTCAACAATACTATGGATTTTCTTTGAAAGTTCAATGGGGTTTCGATATTGAATGTCTTTCATCTGATCCAATTCAAAAGTGATAATTTGTTGGTTATCAATGCCGTTATCTAATAGATAATTTTTAAAAAGATGGAAAAGTAGAAACGATTTTCCGCATCTTCTCAGGCCTGTGATGACTTTGATTTGTCCGTCATGTTGACAAGCAATCAATTTTTGTAAATATAGATTTCTTTGAATTTCCATAAATCCTCCTAGTATAAAGTAATATAAAAACTCGCAATACATTATATTAAAATTATACAATTTGATAAAACTTTTATCAAACGAAATATAATATAATGCAAAAACTCGCAATACATTATATTTAAAAAGATGTGCATTACACACATCTTAATCTTTATTTGTTTGTGCTGGGATTTCAGCTGGTTTATTTAAGATATACATGAATTCTTCACCTGTAATGGTTTCTCTTTCATATAAGAATTTGGCAAGTTCATGTAACTTCATTTTGTTGTCTTCTAGAATTTGATAAGCTTCATCATGTGCTTTTTTAATTAATGCGATAGTAGCTTCATCAATCTTAGTAGCTGTTTCATTTGAACAAGCTAAAGATGTATCGCCACCCAAATATTGGTTGTTTACTGTTTCTAAAGCTGTCATACCAAATTCATCCGACATTCCTAATCGTGTAATCATGGCTCTGGCTAGTTTCGTGGCTTGTTCAATATCGTTGCTCGCACCACTTGTGATCGAATTAAAAATTAATTCTTCAGCACAACGACCACCTGTATACACCATGATTTTTTGGAAAGCTTCTTCTTTTGATAATAAGTTTTGTTCGTTTTCTTCTACTTGCATAGTATATCCCAAAGCCCCTTTTGTACGAGGGATAATTGTGATTTTATGAACGGGAGCCGTGTTTTTACATTTAGCAGCCACTAGTGCATGTCCAATTTCATGATAAGAAACAATCATTCGTTCTCGATTTGAAATCACTGCACCCTTCTTTTGTTCACCGGCAATAACGATTTCAATGGCTTCTTCTAAGTCTTTTTGAACCACTGTTTTACGATGGTCACGAACCGCTAATAAAGCTCCTTCATTAATGATGTTGGCAAGTTCGGCACCACTAGCTCCTGCACTAGCTCTAGCGATCACGTTAAAGTCAATGTTGCTTGAGCATTTGATGTCTTTGGCATGTAATTTAAGAATGGCTTCACGACCGGCAAGATCAGGAAGTTCAACTGGAATTCTTCTGTCAAAACGACCGGGACGCGTTAAAGCAGGATCTAGTGAATCAGGACGGTTCGTAGCGGCAAGCAATACAACGCCTTTGGAACCATCAAATCCATCCATTTCGGCAAGCAATTGGTTTAATGTTTGTTCACGCTCATCATTACCATTCATGCCTGCACCATCACGTTTTTTACCAATGGTATCAATTTCATCAATAAATACAATACAAGGTGCTTTTTCACGAGCTTGTTTGAATAGGTCACGTACTTTGGCAGCTCCTCTACCGACAAACATTTCTACGAATTCACTACCTGAAATCGAGAAGAATGGAACACCGGCCTCACCTGCTACGGCTTTGGCAAGTAGTGTTTTACCAGTTCCAGGAGGGCCTACTAACAAGGCTCCTTTTGGCATTTTGGCACCAATTTCTTTATATTTAGCTGGATTGTTTAAGAAGTCTACAATTTCTTGTAGATTTTCCTTCGCTTCTTCTTGTCCAGCAACATCATTGAATGTTTTTCCAGTTTGTTCACCAACATAAACCTTGGCATTGCTCTTTCCTAGATTGCCTAGGCCAAAACCAGAGCCTTGTGAAAATGACATTTGATCATCTCCACCCATTTTCTTTTGCATACGCTTAAACATCCATGATCCAAATGCCCAGAAAATGATTAATGGTAAGAAAAAGGAAATTAAACTCGATAGAATTGGATTCATTTGTTCTTGATAGACTTGTCCAAATTTAGCTCCGGATTTATCCAAACGATTGACTAAATCTGAATCATTCATAACACCTGTTTTATAGGTTTTATCTGTTGAGTCTTTCTTTAAAGTGTAATAAATATTGTGATCTTCAATTTGAACGGTATCAATCTTCTTTTCTTCAATCTTATTTAAGAAATCCGAGTAATTGGTTGTTTCAAGCTTGGATTGTTGAAACATAGGAAATATGATAAAGTTTAAAGCCATAATAACAATCAATATAATTGTGTAATATCTGTATAAAGGCTTCTTTTGTTTGTTCATGAGTGTTCCTCCTTAAGAAATTGATTACATTATACACCTTATTAGCACTTTCGCAAGTGGAGTGCTACACGTTCCATAATTCCACATAATTTAAAAGAAAAAGTACCGCCATTGCGATACTTAATGAGTTGTGATACGCGTAATATGCACAATTAAATATATTTTTTCATCACGCGTAATTTGTTTATGTAGTAATCTATCGATATATTTTTCGATTTGTTCTACGCAGTCTAATGCAGAAGAATTCTTGATAATATATGTATAATATATATCATCATTTTCATTTTCAAGCATTTTATTTTCTAAAAGTCGTTGTAAGAAAAATTGCATGTGAACAACAAATCTTGAATAGTTTAGCGAATTCTCATCAATTGTATAGCCATAATGTAATTGAATGATTTGAAAAATATCTTTTAACATTTTGACCATCAACATACCATTTTCTGTTGAAAGATCGTTCGATTTGATTTGTGCATTCACAAAGTGAAAGGCAATATTTCCGGCTTCTGTTTCAGGCAATTGAATATGAAGTGTTTCATTAATGTAGTCTACAGCTTGTAAACCAAGCATAAATTCATTTGGATAAAATTTTTGGATTTCCCACAACATTCTATTTTGTAGAACAATGCCTTTTTCATATCTTTCTACCGCATATAACAAGTGATCTAACAAGGTCACAAAGATTTGTTTGTTGAATGGAGAAGAAATGTTAAGTTGTGCCATTTCAATGATGTGGTGCACAATTTCTAAATAGATGTCGGGTGCGTTTTCTAAAACTTGAAGATATCCATTTTTATTTGTACTATCTTGAAGAACATATGTTTTTTCTATATCTTCATCTCTAATTTCGTCTCCTACTTTATAGTGAAAACGCAGCCCCTTTCCCATCACAATCATTTCCTCATGATTATCATTCACTAGAAGCATATTGTTGTTTAAAAATTTTTCGATAATCATGTGAAGCACCTCATCTACTTAGATATTCTTTCCGTTTTCCTCAATTACTTGTTTGTACCAGTAGAAACTGTCTTTTTTATATCGTTTTAATTCTTTTAAATCAAATTCATCACGATCGACATAAATGAATCCGTATCTTTTCTTATAGCCTTGATGTGTACTAACAACATCAATGGCAGCCCAAGGACAATAGCCAAGCATTTTGACACCATCTGTAATGGCTAAGCGCATTTGGTGAAGGTGTTTTTGAATAAAATCAATACGATATTGGTCATGAATACATCCATCTGGTCCTAATGTGTCATTGGCACCAATTCCATTTTCTGTAATCAGAATAGGAAGTTGGTAACGTTCATATACCTTTCTTAAAGTATATCGGAATCCAACAGGATCAACAACCCATCCATACTGTGTTTTTTCTACGTATGGGTTCTCACTAGGTCGATATACGCCTTGTTCTCCTAGCATAATCTGTTGGTCACCGGCTCTTGCCGCTACATCTGAAGCATCTCCTTTACTTGCAGCTATAGTTGCGGTTGAATAATAATTCATGGCGATAAAGTCTGGGTTTGCGCCTTTTAATGTTTCAAAGTCTCCATCTTGAATTTCTGGAGCGATATTACGATCTTTTAGGTAAGACCATGCCAAAGGGTGGTAGTTTCCAAATGCACAAACATCGACAAAGTTCCAACAGCGAAGTGCTTCCCAGTTGTGAGCAGCAATCGCATCATTTGGATTACAAGTAGCTGGATACATAGCTGTTAAATTTAGTGCAGGTCCGATTTTTCCTTCTGGAACCATATTATGGAAGAGTTTCATGACTTTTGCCTGAGCAAGCATCATATGGTGGTTTTGTTGATACAAATCTTTTTTAGATGGTAATTTTCCGCCTTTAGGTAATCCAATTGCACCAGGATGTAGAATCATCGTATTTTGTTCGTTGATCGTTAACCAGTACTTTACTTTTGATCCATAGTGGATAAATAATACTTTGGCATATTCAACAAAGGCTTCAATCGTATCACGGTTTAACCAACCACCCTTTTCTTCTAGGCAATATGGTAAATCAAAGTGATACATTGTAACAACAGGTTCGATGTTGTATTTTAGACATTCATCAATGACATTGTTGTAGAATTCGATGCCTTTTTCATTCACTTTACCCGTTCCATTTGGTAAGATACGAGTCCATGCGATAGAGAAACGATAAGCTTTTAATCCCATTTCTGCAAATAGGGCAATATCTTCTTTATATCTATGATAATGATCAGAAGCTACAGAGAAATCAGCAACATCACTTGGGTGTTCATACATGTCAATGATAGATGGGCTTTTACCATCTTCATCAATGGCACCTTCAACTTGGTATGCTGAGGTAGATGCTCCCCACAAAAAGTTTTGAGGGAAGTCTTTTAATTTAGAATAGTGCATGGTTTACCTCCTAAGCTAAAAAAATTAATTTGTTTCCATGTTGAATGGTTGTATCATTTTCGAATTGAAGGGAACTGAAATTCTTTGAATTTGTGATGATGATTGGAGTGGTTGTGTCATAACCTTCTTCTTTGATTTTGGCTAAATCAAAAGTTAATAGTAACTGTCCCTTTTTAACTTCTTCATTGACTTGAATTTGAGGACTGAAATATTTTCCTTGTAGATTAACAGTATCAATACCTACGTGCATTAAAATTTCTGTTCCATTCTTTGATTTTAATCCAATTGCATGACCCGTTGGGAAACATACAGTAATTGTTCCATCACAAGGAGCATATAAATTTCCTGTGCTTGGTTCGATTGCGATACCTTTTCCCATGATTTCTTGTGAGAAGACATCGTCGTTTACTTCGGATAGTGGTTTTACAGTTCCATCACAAGGTGCGACAATTTCATCTTTTGAAACAGTTTCTTTTTGTGGTGCATCTTCTTTGAAGCCTAAAATCCATGATGCGACAAATCCCACAACAAAAGAAATAATGATTGTGACAATGGCATGAACTACGTTCATTGGGTTTTTACCAATGAAGGCTGGAATAGCAGTTAATCCTGGTGAAACAAAGGCATAACGAACTAGGCCAGTAATTCCTGCATAGATACCTCCGGCAGCTCCACCAATCATAGAAGCAACAAATGGGCGTTTTAATTTTAATAGGACACCATATAAACATGGTTCAGTAATACCCATAACTGCTGTAAATCCAGATGAAGATGCAAGAGATTTTAAGTTTTCATCTTTTGCCTTTAATGCGACAGCCAAAGTAGCTCCACCTTGTGCAATATTACTTGCCAACATACCAGGACCATTTACAATTTCATATCCAAGTGTAGAAATTTGACTTGTTGCGATTGGTGTCATGGCCCATGCAGTACCTGTTAATGTTAAGAATGGTTGGAACGCTCCCATCAACATTGGAATTAACCAGCTTACGTGTGCATTTAAATAGTTAGCTCCAGATTGTACTAAGTCATTTAATAAGTTTCCTAATGGACCAACAATAATTAGTGCAATAGGAACAGAGATAAACATAACTAGTAGTGGCTTTAAGAAAAATTTGATGATAGATGGTGAATATTTTTCGGCAAACTTTTCAACATAAGACATGATCCATACGCTTAAAATAATAGGAATTACACTAGATGCATAGTCAACTAATACAACAGGAGCGCCAAAGAATGTTAATGGTTCACCGGCTGAAACTAATCCTGACCATGTTGGGTGTAAAAGAGCGCATGCCATTGTCATTGCCATAATTGGACTTGTTTTGAATTTTTGACTGGCTCCATACGCAAGAAGTACGGGCATGAAGTAGAATGGGGCATCCGAAATAAAGTTGATGATTTCATATGTAGAACTTGCTTCATTTACTAAGTTAAATAAAACTAGGATAGATAGTACGGCTTTGATCATACCTCCACCAATCAATGCTGGAATGACAGGTGTAAATGTTGTAGAAATAACACTGATAATACGGTTTACAACACTTCCTTTTTCTTCTTCAGCCTCCTCATGAGAAGTAGAAGGGACATCTTTCATTTGGGATTGAATAGCTCTAAAAACAGATTGAACTTCATTACCAATTACAATTTGGTATTGTCCACCTTTTTCTACGACGCTAATAACTCCATTTAAAGATTCTATTTTTTTTGTGTTGACTTTATTCATATCATAGAATTCAAGTCTTAAACGAGTTGCACAATGTGTTAATTGTTTGATGTTGTCGATACCACCAATGTTTTGAATGATATCGTTTCCTAATTGTTTATAATTCATATTCTCCTCTTTCCAGGCTTATGGCAATAAAAAAGACCAAGATAAAAAGAGCATTAAAATGCAACTTAAATATCTTGGTCTTGCCTGCATTACCAGTAACAGCCGTTATTTACATGAGGGATGATAGCATAGCTAAAAATAAAATACAAGCATTTTTTGAAATCCCTTTCATGAAAAGACAAAAAATAAGGATGAGTAGACATTAAAAAATGGTATAATTAAAGCGTTTATGGAGGATATATATTATGAAGGTAGTAACTTTTGGAGAAATCATGCTTCGTTTAAAAACACCTGAAAACTTGCGTATTATGTAAAGCGATGGTTTTGAGGCGAGTTATGGTGGCGCGGAGGTCAATGTAGCTGTAAGTTTAGCGATGTATGAAGATAAATGTGCTTTTGTATCAAAAGTACCAAACAATCCAGTAGGAATGTCTGCGTTGAGTGAAGTTCGTCATTATGGTGTAAATACAGAGTATATGCTTCGTGGAGGCGATCGTTTAGGAATTTACTTCTTTGAAAAAGGAAGTGATATTCGTAATACAAACGTTGTATATGACCGTGCATTTAGTGCTTTTTCACTATCTCAGCCAAGTGAATATCATTGGGAAAATATCTTAGAGCCAGGCGATGTTTTCTATTTTTCAGGCGTAACTCCAGCTGTATCTAAATATGTTGAGGATACAGTAAGAAGTGCTTTGAAATATTGTAAGAAAAATGATATTCAAGTGATTTGTGATTTAAACTATCGTGGAAAAATGTGGTCTAAAGAACAAGCGCAAGTTGTCATGCGTGATTTAATGCAGTATGTAGATGTATGTATTGCCAATGATGAAGATTTTGAAGCAACACTAGGCATCCATGCCTTTGATGGAGACTTATCTACAGGTATTGATCAGATTGATACTTATAAAGAGGGTATGTTAGAAATTACTCGTCAATTTCCAAATGTGAAAAGCGTGACTAGTGTATTAAGAAATATGTATACTGTAGAAGAAGGGGATTGGATGGGCATCTATTATGTAGATGGAAAGTTTTACCAAAGCCCAATTCATAGAGTACATAGTTTAGAAGCAGTAGGAGCAGGAGATGCATATGGTGCTGCATTTGTACATGGACTAATCAATGGTTTTGATCCTCAGAAAACAGTAGATTTCGCAATTAGTGCTAGTGTATTAAAGCTTATGATCCAACATGATTTTAATGTGGTAACTCAAGAAGATGTATTTAAAATCATGAATTCAAAGAACACAAACTTATCTAGATAAAGTTAAAGATACCAATTCATATTAAAATGGTATCTTTTTTTACTAGTTTTGTTGGACGATATTTGAATAGATTGATTTGTATAGTAGACTGATTTCATCATCTGTAAATTCGATTTCACATAATTCAGGCTGTGTAGATAAACTTTTTTTTATGCTTTCTAATAAAGGGATGTCTTTGATATCCTCATCTGATTTTAGTCGATTTGCTTTGCGTATTTGTTCTAAGATACAATTGCCCTGGAATAAATAGTCAACAATGATTCGATTTGTTAGTGGCAAATCAACTTCATTCGTAAAAGTAGTTAGACTTTTAAATAAGGCTTCGTTAGTTTTTATGACGTCTAGTGTTGGAAATAACTTTTTCATATAATCTAAGCTTTGGTCTCTTTCTTTTTTCTGAATTAAACTGTCTTGCTCTAAGTATGTGTTGATTTTAGTTTGTATTTTTAAATAGCTTCTTGTGCTAAATACTTTTTCTGTGCCAGAATTCATAAGATTATACAAACTAGCTGCTGAAACTGGAGAAAAGGATAATAATGACATTTTTAAATTTAGTACTAGTCGACTGTCAATTGTAGTTAATGGGTAGGAATCAACAAATAAAGTGATTCCACTGCCTCGATTGATAGTTTTTATTATTTTTATCAAATAGTCAGTAAATGGTTTTATGCCCTTGCTTTGCCATCTTTCGGAATAGTCAACTGAATAGAACCTTCTACTATTAGATAATTCATTAAATTTTCGGGCGTAGTTTTCGCTAATTCCGGATTCATGACAGATAATTAAAGTAGGCGCATGGGATTGAGTTATCGTTCGTATGCTTTGTTCGATAATGTGTTCAATTAAATATTTTTCACTCTCCATGATGCGGAATTGGCATTTAGATTGGATGGTATATTTTAATGCAGAATAAATAGATTTGGTTGTGTTTGAAATTGTGATTTTATTATCCACTTGATATTTTAAAATGGAGATTCGATTCGTTGAAAATTCATACAATATATTTCCAATAAAATGTAATAAATTTGGATCTTTCGAAAGTACAGTAGATTTTAATTTATCTTCAAAATCATTATGAATTGTTGAGATGTTTGGGTCATTCATACACGTACTTTCTTGTATAATTAAGTTATTGATAATAGGATCTGTATTTATTGCGGATTTTATGAATAAGTCATCTGTTTTTTTCTTACATAACTCATAAATATTTCTTATATCCATAGTTGGTTCGATAAAAATTTGATTGGGCAATATTTGCATGATATCAGTGATATTTTCATCATTTGTATTTACATATTTAAAGTGATGACTTAAGTGATCATCTTTTAGCACCAATATTTTTTCGTTGGAATCGAGTTGATAGAGACCCTTAGATATATATTTATAAATCTCTTGAAATAATTCTTTACAATTATATGAATAATCATATGTTAAAAATATATGTAGGTGCTTTTTTTCCATTTTAATTTTCAAATTATAATTTTTTGCAAATTTAAGTATAAAGAAAAGAATAAGCTCTGCTAATTCTCTCTTTGAACGTTTTGCTAGAGAAGGAATGTGTATTTTGGTAGGTATAAGTAGCTCATTAAGATTTATGGATTCATCTCCATTTGATAAGAGCATAACAAGGGGAGGATTCTTTTCTTTATTTTTATATAAAAAATTTATATCTATTATAATGGAACGTAAAGTAGTAATAGTAGATGAACCTAAATTTTCCAAAACAATTATTGGGGTCTGGTTTGGATTAATAGACTGAATTAATATTTTTGAATCGACTGATGATTCTATATTAATGTATGAAATATAAGATTCGTTGCTATAGACTTTTCTGGTTTTTGCATATCGGAATAATTCTTCAATTATATATTTTTTTCCTGTTCCGTGCTCGCCAATAATATTAAGCAATACTAGTGTTTCAAATGGAGGGTTAAGAAAATAAGGTATTAGTTTTTGAAAAACAGAATATAGTGATTCATGTGGATTTAATCCGATTACATTTATGAAATCTTCTTGAGTGAAACCTTTTGATAAATGTAAATAATTTTGGATTGAATCATTTTTTTTGATTATATTAGGTATTTCCAAGGAAGGATAATAATCAAGAATTACAGACTTTGAAATAAATAGGGTAGGCCGACCTTCGATTTTTATTAATTGATTATTTGTGAATAATTGATTTAAAATTCTTGAAACATTAGATCGATCTAAAGATAAATCTAATGAAATAGTATAAGCGTTGCATTGTTCAAATTCCATTTTTTTATTGTCTAAATCTTGCTTTGTATAATTTTCAATGATGCTTTTAATTTGATTTAATCTTGATTCTTGTACCATAGTAAATTTTCCTCCAAATTTTATAAATATTTTAGTGCGATTTTAGTTATCGCACATACACAGTATATCATAAAACTGTGCCACAGTTAAATATATAGTGTGCTAAAAGCGCTTACAACCAATCATTAAAAGTAAAATAATCTTTATATAAAGTGCACGATAGTGTTACACACATATATACGCAGTGATTTGCTCAATTGTTTTTGATGTGATAGATTAAGGGCACAACAAAACAACGCAGTCAGGGGTGAAATTAAATGAGTGAAAAAATAGCGATTGTAAACGTCAACAGTTATGGCAGAGATTTTCCTGAGTTTATTACAAAACTTGAAGCGTTTGGTGAAGTAAAGAAATTCATGTTTGATCAAAATGCGACACCAGATGAATTAGTAAGTGAGTTAGATGGTTACACCTATATAATTTTAGGAACTCATCCAACATTTACAAAAGAGTTTTTTGAAAAAAACAATTCAGTAAGATTAATTGCAAGACACGGCTTAGGTTTTAACAATATTGATTTAAAAGCTGCGAAAGAACACGGTGTATATGTTACGCGTGAAGAAAATGTAATTGAACAAGATGCAGTTGCAGAGACAGCTGTTTCCTTAATTCATGCAGTAGCACGTTGTATTCCTACAGCAAATAAAATGGTTCATGATGGTGAGTGGAAAGTGAATCGAGCTCGCTTAATGGGATATCAATTACGAAATAAAACTACAGGAATTATTGGATATGGAAATATTGGTAGACGTGTTGGAGAAATTATGAAATATGGATATAAAAATAAGATTTTAGCTTATGATCCATATTTACCAGTAGAAAAAGCAGAAGAGTACGGAATTGAATTATGTACTTTGGAAGAATTATTAGCACAATCAGATTTTATTTCTCTTCACTGTTTCTTAACTCCAGAAAACGAGAAAATGATTAATGCTGAGAATATTAAATTGATGAAAAAGTCAGCAATCTTAATAAATTGTGCACGAGGTAAGCTAGTAGATGAAGTTGCAGTAGCTGAGGCTGTAAAGAATAGAGAAATATTTGGTTATGGTGCAGATACAACAGCTAGTGAACCCATTAATGGAGATAATGAATTATTAAAATTAGATCATGTTATACTCTCTCCTCATGTCGGCGTGTACACTCTTGAGTGTACACACGATATGAATAAGAAAGTGTACGAAGACATTGAATTAGTTCATAACGGAAAACGTCCGAAAGTAATCATAAATGAAATGTAAATGGGGGTGAATTTGATGGATAAAAATGAGGTAGTCAAGAAAATTGAGGACAAAAAAATTGTTGTCATCACAAGAGGAATTTATGGTGAAGAATTGAAAAAGCTAGCTGGTGCAATGGTAGATGGAGGAATTTCTTGTTTTGAAATCACTTATGATCAGACGGATCCAAACACAAAAGAAACAATCAAAGAGAACATTAAAATGCTCGAAGATGCTTACGGAGATGTATTAACTTTAGGCGTTGGAACTGTGTTAACAACGGATCAAGTTATCAGCGCTAAAGAAGCTGGAGCAAAATTTATTGTATCGCCAAATTTTAATGAAAGTGTAGTAAAAGAAACACTAAATCAAGGTTTAGTTTCTATGCCAGGATGTATGACACCAACTGAAATTTGTGCAGCAGATGAAGCAGGAGCAGATTTCATTAAGTTATTCCCTGCAGGTACACTTGGTGTTAAATATTGTAAAGATATTTATGCGCCAATTCATCATGTAAAGTATATTGCAACAGTAAGTGTTACTGAGGAAACGTTTGAAGAATATTTGAAACTAGGATTTGCAGGTGCTGGAATTAGTTCACGTTTAATTGATAAGAAACTTAGAGATGAAGGTAATTATGCTGAATTAACAAGACGTGCAAAAGAATTTGTTAAAATCGCAGAAAAGTATTAGGAGGAATATTATTATGGAAAATTTAAAACTAACAAGAATTGATTTCAGATTGATTCACGGACAAGTTATGACAAGATGGGTAAAACAATTTAATATTGAAACTATTATGGTTATTGATGATAAATCAGCAACTAGTCCAATTATGAAGAAAATTTTATTAGGTGCAGCACCACATGGAGTAAAGGTTGAAATTGAAACTTGTGATAATGCAGCAAAACGTTGGAATGAAAGAAACATGCCAACAAATAATTTAATGCTTTTGTTTAAAACACCAGCTTCTGCAGCTAAAGCTTATGCAGCAGGTGTTAAATATCCTTCTTTACAAGTAGGTGGAATTGAAGGGGCAGGAAATAAAGTTAATATTTGTAGAAACATTGTAATGTCTAAAGAAGATGTTGAAGCTTTACGTCCTGTTTACGAGGCAGGCGTAAATGTTTATTGTCAACCTATTCCAGAAGATGCAGAATATCCATTCAAGAGTGCAATGGAAAAATTCTAATCCCTATTTCTATTGAGGGTATAATCGCTTGTCGTTGAAAAGGAGTGAGATATTATGACACAAGCTTTATTAATGGCGTTGTTGGCGCTATTAAATGGTACACAAGGACCTACACAATGGTACTTGTTCCGTGAACCAGTTATGGCTGGTTTTTGGGTTGGACTAATTTATGGTGATCCTGTACAAGGAACTGCAATTGGTGCGACTATTAACGTTTCTTACTTAGGATGGATCAGTGCAGGAGGAGCAAATGCTTCAGACTTGTATTGGGCAGGTTTGCTAGGAACATTCGTTGCTATTCAAGGTGGTATGAGCATTGATCAATCAGTAGCATTTGCCGTACCGATTGGCTTATTAGGAAACTACATGCATGTTGCATATATGACATTAGCTTCTATTTGGCCAACTCGTATGGACAAATTAGCTGAAAAAGGTGATTGGAAAGGTATCCGTCGTTTACAAGTATTAGGAGGACCTACAATCGTATTATTAGTTCGTGTATTACCAGTATTTGTGATTGCTTTATTTGGTAGCTCATATATTCAAGTATTGATTAATAGTTTACCAACTTGGGCAATGAATGGTTTATCTGCAACAGGTAAAATCTTACCTGCATTAGGTATGTCTATGTTATTGAAGTTTATGTATAAGAAAGAATTGGTTATGTTCTTTGTATTAGGTTTCGCAATTGCAGCTTATACACAAATGACAGATTTATTATTCTATGCAATTATCGCAGTTTGCGTAGCACTATTATTCTTAAAGCTAGGATTTGGTGAAGCAAAGGAGGCTGAATAGTTATGGCACGTTTAGAGAGAAAAGACGTCAAAAAGGCGGTTAAATGGTGGTGGGTAACTTCCCACATGACATATAACTATCAGCGTCTACAAGCAGGTAGTTTATGTGGTATGATGGGTCCAATTTTGGACAAATTATACGATGGTGACAAAGAAAAAGTCAGCGCAGGTCTAGTAAGACACATGCAATATTTTAATACTGAACCTCGTTGGGGTGCTATTCTTCCAGGTATGGTTGTTGCGTTGGAAGAAGGTGTTGCAAATGATCCATCAGGTGATGTAGATCCATCAATGGTTACAGAAATCAAAACAGCTTTGATGGGGCCATTAGCAGGTATTGGTGATACTGTATGGGCTGGATTAATTAAACCGGTAATTTTAAGTATTATCTTAGCATGGGCTGCTCAAGGATATGTATGGGGCGCTTGGATGTATGGTATTGGTGTAACATTACTTGACTTTGTAGTTACATATGTAATGTTTAATCAAGGTTATAAGTTAGGTGTTGATTCAGTTGATAAATTCTTAGAAGGCGGATTCATTGGTAAAGTTACAACATTCCTTGGAATGGTTGGCTTGTTCTGTTTAGGAGCCATGATTGTTAAGTATGTAACAATTGGAGCTGTATTGAAGGTTTCATTAACTACTGGAGAGTTAGACTTTGGAGCATTAGTTAATAAAATTTTCCCTTGTTTATTACCTTTAGCATTTACTTATCTTTCATATAAATTACAAGTCAAAGGTAAGAGCGTTACAACTGTATTGTTAGTATTATTTGTCATCGGTTTCGTTGGTGGAGCTATTGGATTATTAGGATAGAATCAAAGAAGGAGATGATGAAAATCATCTCCTCTACTATTTAGAAAGAAGGATAAAGAATGGTTAATATTTTAATTGTAACGCATGGTCCTTTGGCTGAAGCATTTAAAGAAAGTGCTCGTATGTTCTTTGGAGATGCGGTTGATAAATTAGAAACAATTGGGTTGTTCCCTAGTGAAAGTCCAGAAGAATTACAACAAAAAATAGAAGATAAAGTATCTGAAATTGATAGTGGAGATGGTGTGATTATTTTTGTTGATATTTTTGCTGGATCACCATTTAATATGACAGCTTTAGCTGTAGATTCATTAAAAGAAAAACATAAAATTGAAAGCTTTACAGGAGTTAATATGCCAGTATTGATGGAAACATTGGCTAGCTGTGAAACAATGAGTATTGAAGAGTTGAAAACTCATATTTTAGATATTTCAAAAGATTCAATCGTAGATTTAAGAGATTCATTAGAAATTTAGGCAGGTGAAAAAAATGATCTTAGGCATTCAAACAGAGATATTTGAAGATGTTAAATCAAGAAAAATATTTCATGTAAAAACAACAAATGAAAGTTATTTATTGCAAGAAGGAGACGATTTCAAAGTTCGTTTATTGAGAATGAACATTGTAGATTCCATTTCGATTGCAGTGTTAACAAGTTTGATTATTCAATTGCCTATCTTTGCATATATTGCTATTGGTGCATTTGTATATTTAGCATATCTACTCTACTTTAATAACAAAGTATTACCGAATATGCAAAAGATAAAAAAGGTTGAGCGAAAAGAGCAGAAAAAAGCTGAAAAAAAACTAGACAAACCACCTTTTGTAGCTTTTGCGTATTTACTAGTTGGAATTGGTTTAGTCTACTGCATGATGACTAATCAAGTTGAGAGCGGAACTATGACTTATGTAGTAATTGGAGCGATGGTTATTGCGTTTGGTCTAGGATCATTTTATTTATATACATATTATGCGAGGTAATTGTTATGAAAAAGGCACGATCTTTATTAATAACAAAAGAGAAAGAATTAACTTTTGATGAATTAGAAATTCCTGAAGTTGGGGATTATGAGGTTTTGTTTCATACGCAGGCAGTATCATTATGTACTGTTGATAGAAGAACTTATCTAGGAACTAGAAAACATAAAATGCCTTTTCTTGGTGGACACGAATGTAGTGGAGTAGTAGAAAAAGTTGGAAAAGGTGTTGTAGAAGTTCAACCTGGAGATCATGTCATATTTACTGGTGCATATTGTATGCAATGTGAATTGGATCGAACAGGAAGAGGAACTCAATGCAAAAACAAACAAAAAATGCCTAAAAGAGTTTGCTTAGATGAAGGAATGATACTAGGTGGAGGGTTAAGTGAATATTTGGTAATACCAGCATGGCAGGTTATTAAATATCCAGAAACAACTAGTTATGAGCATGCAGCTATGACTGAACCATTAGCTTGTTCTGTACACAGTATTAGAAAAGCAAATATTCAACTTGGGGAAACTGTTGTAATTATTGGTTTAGGAATAATGGGATATTTTCATTTGAAATTAGCTCAAATGCAAGGTGCTCGTGTAATTGTAAGTGAAACGAATGAAGAAAGAATTAACAAAGCGTTAGAAGAAGGGGCATGGAAAGTTATTAATCCTTTAAAAGAGAATTTAACAGAAACAGTTCAGTCTCTAACAAACGGCTTAGGGGCAGATGTGATTGTAAATACAATTCCTTCATCAGGCGTTTGGCAAAGCGCAATTGATACTTTGGCACCTTATGGAAGATTGATTGCATACAGCTCCCAAGATTCAAAAGAAAAAATAGGAGTGGATTTTGGAATGGTACACAGTAAGGAGATTCAAATTATTGGTACTTTAAATCCTACTCTTCATGATAATGATACAGCTATTAAATTGATCTCTTATGGATTGATTGATGTTTCAAAGGTAATTGATGAAGTTTATCCATTTGAACAAGGAAAAGAAGCGTTCTATAAAGCATTAGAACCAGGTATGTATCGAGTGGTTATTTCCTACGAAGGGAAAGAGGTGAATTAAATTGTTAGTAAATATGAAGGACATGTTAGCTAAAGCTAAACTAAATAATTATGCAGTTCCAGCAACAAATATCGACAATGAGCATAATTTACGAGCTGCTATTCAAGCGGCTGAAGAAATGAATTCTCCTTTGATTTTAAATGTAACTCCTGTGGCTAACCCTGACATCGAATATTTTGGACGTATTGCTACTGATTTAATTCGCCGTTCCCCTTGTGAAATTGTACTTAATTTGGATCATGGAAAAACATTTGATCAATGTATGAAAGGTATTCAAGCAGGGTTCACTAATATTATGATTGATCGTTCAACATTACCTTTTGAACAAAATGTTGAAGAAACATCTGAAATGGTGAAAATTGCGCATGCGTTAGGCTGTACAGTAGAAGCTGAATTAGGTCATGTTGGTTTTGGAAATCAATATGAAGTAGATGGATATTCTGGATTAACTCAAGTTAGTGAGGCTAAAGAATTTGTAGAAAAAACAAATGTTGATGCCCTGGCTGTTGCGATTGGAACAGCACATGGAGTTTATAAAGGTAAACCAGAAATTCGATTTGAGTTATTACATCAATTAAAAGAGGAACTACCTGTTCCATTAGTTTTGCATGGTGGAAGTGGGACAGGTGATGAAAATTTGGAACGTTGTGCACACGAGGGAATTAATAAAATTAATTTATCAAATGATTTAAAGCGTTCTGCAATAGAGAATCTAATTTCAAAAGATCTAAGTGGAAATGAAGTATATAATCTTTATCCGTTATTAGCTGAAGGATTTAAAAATAAAATTGAACACTATATTAAATTATTTGGATGTGCAAACCAATAATATAGATACTTTATTTTTTGATTTAGATAGGACTTTATTAGATTCAAATAAAGAAATATCTCAAAATTGTTTAAAAATGATGAAAAAATGTAAAAGTGCAGGTTATCACTTTGGAATAGCAACGGGCCGATCGCTTAGTTCTATTACACCATTATTAGATAAATACAATTTGTATGAGATATTTGAGGTTATAGTTGCGAATAGTGGAGCAGATATATATATGCTTCCTGAAATGGATAACATAAATGCAGAACATCTTTCTAGAAAGGATGTATATAAAATCAAAGAGATATTTGACGGATATCCAGATATTGTGATTGCGTTTCATAATGTTAATACTATGTGCGCAACAAAGAGAACGAGTTTTCTTGAAAAAGTTAGAAAAAATAACAATGAAAAAAACTTTAAATTGTTATTTGAAAATGTAGATTTTGAGGAACCTTCAAGAGTTATGTTAGAGTTCCACAAAGAATCTACATTAGAATTAATTCTTTCAAATCCAATTAAAGGATTAAATGGTTATCATAGCGAACCTGAGGTATATGAGTATTTGAAGGATCATGTTTCAAAATCAAATGGTATTGCATATTATATGGCTCAGTTAAATAAAACAATGGAACAGGTAATATGCTTTGGTGATGGGGATAATGATTCAGAGATGTTAAATGATTGCAAAATTGGGGTAGCAATGAAAAATGCGACGAATAGAGCTATCCAAGCAGCGGATATTCATTGGAAGTATTCAAATGATGAAGATGGGGTGTTTGAATTCTTGAAATGTTTAGTGAGGGAAGAGTAATGGAAAATTTTGTTTATGATATTGGGACAAAGGTTTATTTTGGAAAAAATCAAATAAATCAATTGAGTACAATTATTCCTTGTTATGGAAAAAGAGTATTAGTGGTTTATGGTGGTGGAAGTATAAAAAGAAATGGAATCTATGATTCAGTTTGTAAACAATTAGATTTATCAAATTCTTTCTATACTGAATTAAGTGGAATTGGTGCGAATCCCAAGTTATCTTTTGTGATTGAGGGTAGGAAGATTTGTCTGCAAGAAAAAATTGATGTGGTTTTGGCCGTTGGTGGTGGTTCAGTTATTGATTGTGCAAAAGCAATAGCTGCTGCAGTTTATTATGATGGTAATCCTTGGGATTTTGTAAAAAGCCCTGGATTGATTCAAGAAGTATTGCCTGTTGTAACAGTTTTAACGATTGCTGCAACTGGAACAGAAATGGATAGTATTGCAGTTATATCCAATCCGGATACAGATGAGAAAATTGGAACGAGACATCCTAAGATGAGACCTAAGGCAAGTATTTTAGATCCAACATATACGTTTAGTGTTTCAAGATATCAGACAGCCGCAGGAGTAGCAGACATTCTAAGTCATGCTATGGAAACTTATTTTTCAGGTAAGGAAGGGTATTTCCAAGACCGTGTTGCAGAAGCAGTAATGAAGACAGTAATTCATTATGGACCAATTGTAGTAAAAGACCCATTAAATTATGAGGCGAGAGCAAATATTATGTGGGCAAGTAGTTGGGCTATTAATGATTTTATAAAACTAGGTAAGATGACTGATTGGAGTGTACATCCTATAGAGCACCAATTAAGCGCTGTATATGATATTACACATGGTGTAGGATTGGCCATATTGACTCCTCATTGGATGGAGCATGTTTTAAATAATTTTACGGTAGATAAATTTAAAGATTTGGCTATAAATGTATGGAATATTGAAGATGATGAAGATTCCTTTAAAGTAGCAAAGCAAGGTATAGAGGCTTTACGTAACTTCTATCGTGAAATTGAATTGGTATATACACTAAGGGATTTAGGTATTTATGAAGAAAAGCATTTTCTGGAAATGGCTAAAAAAGCGTATAAACAAGTAAAGGATGGCTATATTCCATTAAGTGTTGATGAAATAGTTGAAATCTACAAAGAATCTTTATAAAGAATGGAGGAATTTAAGATGGGTAGAGCAGAAACAGTAGTAAGAATTAAACAAACAGGAATTTTCGCAGTAGTGCGTGTAGAAACAATTGAACGTGGACTTGAAATTGCAGAAGGTTGTTTAAATGGTGGGGTTGATGTAATGGAAATCAGCTATACCAATTCAAATGCAGGAGATGTTATCAAGGCTATTAAAGAAAAATTTGGCGATAAGATTTGTATTGGAGCAGGAACAGTTTTGGATGCAACTACAGCTCGTTTAGCAATTATGAATGGTGCAGAATTCATGGTGGCGCCAAACTTTGATCCAGATGTACAAGAAATTTGTAACTTATATCAGATTCCATATGGTCCTGGATGCACATCATATTCAGAATCATTGAATGCATTAAAAGCAGGAGCTTCATTTATTAAAGCATTCCCTATTTCAAACTATTATGGACCAAACTTGGCTAAAGTATTCAAAGTACCATGTCCACAGATTCCAGTTTTAGCTAGCGGAGGTATTACTCCTGAAAATGTTAAAGAATGGGTAGGAAATGGAGCTGAAGCATTAGGCGTTGGAGGACTATTGACTAAAGGTTCTGCAGAAGATATTGCTAAGAATGCGAAAATGCTTCGTGATGAATTTGTAAAAGCAAAAGAGGCTAAATAATGGGAAAAATTTTAATTACACCTCGCGGTTATGCGAAATATGGTGAAGAATATAAAAAACAACTAGAAGCAGCTGGTTACGAAGTTGATTGGAATGATACGGGAAAACCAGTTCCTCGTGAAGTATTTGTTGAAAAAGCAAAAGAAGCTGAGGGAATCATTGTTGGAGTAGATTCATGTGATCGTGAATTGCTCCTTCAATGTAAAAATCTAAAAAGTATTGTTAAATTTGGAATTGGTGTAGATAACATTGACTTGCCAACTTGCGAAGAAATGGGCATTAAAGTAGGGCGTTGTGTAGGTACAAATTCAAATGCAGTTGCAGAATTGACAGTAGGAATGATGTTTGCGTGTGCTAGAGATCTAGTTAGTAATGCCATGGATGTTAAGAATCATGAATGGGTAAAACCAACTGGTTTCGAACTATGCGGTAAAAAAGTAGGTATCATTGGATTTGGAAATATCGGAAAACATGTGGCACGTATGGCGAATGGTATTGGAATGCAAGTATATTGCTATGATGCATTCCCAGTAAAACAAGAAGTTTTAGATGAATATCATGCAACATTTACAACAGTAGAAGATATTCTAAAAAATTGTGATTTTATTTCTTTACATGTTCCATTAACAGAAGAAACTAAGGATATGATTTCAACTGAAGAATTTAAAATGATGAAGAAAACTGCAGTTTTAGTAAATGCGGCACGTGGAGGAATCGTTAATGAACATGCTATTTATGAGGCATTGAAAAATGGTGAAGTAAAAGCTGTAGCAAGTGATGTCTGGACAACAGAACCACCTAGAGATGAAGATTGGATTCAAGAGTTATTAGCAATGAAGAATTTTATCTTGACAGCACATATTGCATCTCGTAGTCAAGAAGCTGAAATTAATACTGTTAAGCGTTCAACCGAAGTAATGTTAGAAAATTTGAAATAATAAATAGGAGGAAATTTTACATGAATGTAGCTATTCTTGGTGCGGGCCGAATCGGTCGTGGATTTGTAACTCAAATTATGTTATTGAATGGAGTACATATTACATATTTTGATGCTAGTGATGTTATGGTAGAAAAGCTAAATGAAAAAGGATCTTACACTATCCATGTGTTAGGGCATCCTGAATTAGATTTAGAAAATCATAATGTACATGCGTATTCTATTAACGATACTGATAAATTGGCTGAAGTATGGGCAGATTGTGATTTCTTATTTACTGCTGTTGGTGGTAAGAATATGCCAACTGTAGGAAAGTCCATTGGAAATGCTTATAAAAAAATGCTAGCTAATGGTAAATCACATATAACAAATGTGATGACTTGTGAAAACTGGGTAGATCCAGCAAAAGATTTGAAAGAAGCAATTGAATCAGTATTAGATTCAACTGAAAAAGAAGAATTTGAATCTAAAGTAGGTATTGGAGAATGTGTGATTTTATGCACTGGAACAGGAGCACCAGATCCATCAAAGGTTACCAATGAAATGGATACATGGATTCAAAATTTCCCTTATTTACCAATGGAAAAAGAAGCAATTAAAGGTAAATTGCCAGATTGGAAATATGTAGATTTTGTTGAAAATTTTGGAAATTTATTAACACAAAAACTATATACAAATAATACTAGTTGTGGATCAATTGCATATCTTGGACATTTATTAGGTGAAACTTATTTAGCGGAAGCAGCAAATAATTTAGAACCAATTTTAGATGAGATTTATAGTGAAATCAATCAGGCTTTGATTAAGGGAATGAATATTGATGAAGAGAGTCAATTAGCTTTTTCAAAGAGAGCTAAAGCAAAATATACTGATAGAGATATTGTAGATTTAGTAACACGAATTGCCAGAGATCCATTAAGAAAGCTTAGTCCTTCTGATCGTTTGATTGGTCCTAGTCGTATTGCTTTAAGTGTTGGTGTTCAACCAAAGGCAATTGCATTATGTACAGCTGCTGCCTTATTCTACGATGAACCAAGTGATGAATCAGCGGTTGAATTACAAAAAATTAGACATGAAAAAGGCATTAAATATATTTTAGAAAACATTTGTCAATTAGATCCTAATGAAGAATTATATGCATTAATTCTAGAAAGTATAAATGAACTTGTTAAAAAAGGTTGGCTAAAAGAAGAAGAGGTAAATTTATGATTAAAGCAGTAGTTATTGGAGCAGGCCAAACGGGGCGTGGATATGTACCAAGATTTATGTTCGAAAATGGAAATTACGAAATTACTTTAATTGATAAAAATAAAGAATTGATCGATTTGCTACAAGAAGACAGAGCTTATTGCATTCACTTCTATTCTAAAGATCGTAAACCTTTATATTTAACAAGTATTAATGCCTGCTTGTCTTATTCAGAAGACGCTACTAAAGCTATTCATGAAGCAGATATGGTTTTCACTTCAGTTGGAGAACAGAATCTTGGAGATGTTGCTAAACAGTTAAAACTAGGATTTGAAAACAAAGAAAAACTTACAAAAATTATTACTGCAGAAAATGGTATTAATCCTGGAAAAGTTTTGAGAACTGCAATGGAAAAAGAAGGGATTACAGCAAAATATTTGATTTCGATGACGGCAGTATTCTGTTCAACAGTAAAGTTAGATAAGACTCGCTTAGATATCCTTTCAATGAATGAATACTATTTCCCATTTGACTGTGATGAATTAGATACTTTAGATTTCAAAGGAGCTGTTCCAATTCATGACTTTGAAAAATTTTTAAAGCGTAAAATTTATACTTATAATGCATTGGCAGGTCTAATTTCATACTGTGGTTATGTTAAAAATTATGAAGTATATGGTGATGCTGCTAATGATCCAGATGTTTCCACAGCTATGGATAGATTATTAGATGATCTAAACCCTGCTTTACAAGATTATTTCCAAATTACAAAAGAGGATCAAGAAGAATTTGCTGATCGTGCTATGGCCAAAATGAAGAATAAAGATATTTTAGATTTCAATATCAAAAATGGTCGTGCTCCATATAGAAAATTAGGCCCAACAGAGAGAATTATGTCTCCAATGAATATTCTTATTGATCATAATAAGGATTATAGAATTATGGAATTTGTTGCCGCTGCAGCATTAGTCTATTGGAAAGAACGCCAAGGATTAAATGGAGAACCTATGTTAGAAAAAGATCCTATTGAAACTTTCTGCGAAATTAATAAATTAGATAAAAATTCAAAAATTGCAAAAGATGTTCAATACTATTTCGATAAGATTGAAGAAAATAGGAACGATGTAAAGATGTTAGAAATTGTAGATTCTTTACAGTGATATTATGAAAGAATTAGTTAAAATTAATGGTTCTCTATCTTGTGTAGATTTATTAAATTTGCAGAAATCGATTGAAGAGATCAACAACTCAAAAATAGATGGATTACATTATGATGTGGTTGATGGAAAATTTAACGAATGCTTTGTATTTGGTGACTTGATTCTTGAAAAGGTTAGACCGCTAACTAAGAAACCTATTGCCGTGCATTTAGCATGTGTTGATGTTGAACCATATATAAAACCAATGATAAAAGCTGGGGCTGATTATTTATGTATACATTACGAAAGTGATTGTGACCTACATTCTGTTTTTAACAAAATCCGAGAATTAGGAGCAAAGCCAGTTTTAGCATTTAGAAGTGACACATCTGTTCCAGATGATTTCGAAGAATATGCTAAGAAAGCTGAGTGGATTTTAAAATTAACTGTAAATCCTGGATTTGCTGGTCAACAAATTCAGGAAGGAGCTTTGGAGCATATACGTGAAATGAGCGAAAGACTAAGAAAAGCGAATATAAACAAGTCAATTGAAGCGGACGGAAATATAAATGTTTCAACTATTCCTAAGGTAGTTGCTGCGGGTGCATCTATTCTAACAGGTGGAACATCAGGACTTTTTAATGATAAAGGTACTGTGAATGAAAATTATGAAAGAATGAAGGAGGCTTGCAAAAATGGATAAATTATTGTGTCCTAGTATGATGTGTGCAGACTTAAAATATTTATCTACAGAAATACAAGCATTAGAAGAAGCAGGAACTGACATCTTTCATTGTGATGTTATGGATGGAACATTTGTACCTAATTTTGCGTTAGGACTAAGTGATATAGCTTCTATTCGTAAATCTACAGATAAATTGGTTGATGTACATTTAATGGTAGAAAATCCTGCACAAAAAGTAGATTGGTTTATTGATGCAGGAGCAGATATTATTTATATTCATCCAGAAGCGGAAAGATATGTTGTTAAGACATTAGCACATATAAAAGATAGAGGAAAATTAGCAGGTATTGCAATCAACCCTGATACAAGTTTGGAAACTGTTGAAGAAATGATTGGTTTATGTGATTATGTTTTAATTATGACTGTTAATCCTGGGTTTGCAGGACAGAAATTTCAAGATTTCACAGTAAATAAAATAAAGAAAATAGAAGCTCTAAAAAAGGAATATCATTTTAAGACAGTTATTGATGGAGCATGTTCTCCAGATGTTATCAAGAAAATGTCGGATATGGGTGTAAATGGATTTGTATTGGGAACGAGTGCACTGTTTGGGAAAAATAAAAGCTATAAAGAATGCTTTGAAGAGTTGAGGGCGTTATGACAACAAAAAAGTGGATTGATTTAAACGATAAAGTTGTAATTGTTACAGGAGGATCCATGGGGATTGGTGAAGCTACAGTTCAAGATCTCTATAATTGTGGTGCAAGTGTTGCAATCTTTGATGTGGCATCTCCAAAAAAAGAAGTGATTAATGAAAGAGTGAATTTTTACAAAGTTGATATTCGTGAAAAGGAAGAAATTGAAGATGCTGTCAAAAAAGTGCTAAAAGATTTTGGACACATTGACGCTTTGGTAAATAATGCAGGAGTGACTCGTCCAAGAATTTTGGTGGATTATTATGATGAGGCTCCACAATATGAATTGAGTGAAGATGATTTCAATTTTATGGTGGATATCAATCAAAAAGGAACATACTTGGTTTCACAAGCAGTTTCAAGAGTTTTGTATAAACAACAATCTGGAGTTATTGTTAATCTGTCTTCATGTGCTGGTTTAATTGGCTCTAGAGCACATAGTTGTTATGCAGCAACTAAAGCAGCAATTCATGCATATACGATGTCATGGGCTAAAGAATTAGGTCCTTTTAATGTGCGTGTAGTTGGAGTTGCTCCTGGAATACTTGATCGAACACCGGCAAACAACGATGAGAAGTATAGGGCTCAAGCATATGGCCGAGGAATGGGATTAGATAAAAAACCAGAGGATTTTTTCAAAGGCTATAAAACATCGATACCAATGGCTAGACCTGGACATTTATATGAAGTATCGAATTTAATATGTTATTTGATTTCTGATCACGCTAGTTATATCACAGGTGTTACAATTCCGGTAGCAGGTGGCAAAACAAAAGGTTAGAAACAGATTCAAGCAAATTTAGTTTATAGATTTGCTTGAATTCTTATTTAAGCTTAAACAAAATACGACTGTTTAAGTTTAAATAAGAATTGGAAGAAATGAGGTTTATGTTTATGAAAATGAATATATTAGTTTTAATAATAGTTATTGCGTTGATTGTAATCATACGATTAACTTTACAAGGTTCTGTAAATAGGCATATATATACTTGTTTACAGAAGAAAGATTTCGATGGTTTATTTAAGATTTTAGATGGCTTACCTTGCAAAGTAACTTATCCAGCTTTTGATCGAGAATTTATTCGATTAAAAGCATATTTTGAAATGAATATTTTCAAGAAGATACAAAAGCAAGTTGATTTTATGATGGATAATATGCGTCTTGATGATAATCAGAAAATAGCATTAGCACGTCAATCATTTTACTATTATTTGAAATATGAAAAATATACAGAATGCAAAAAGGTATTAGATTTTGTAGAGGGTGTTAAAGGGCATGATGACAAGATTCATGCCATGCAAATGATGTATAGTATTGAAGCTGAAAAGGAAAGTAGGTATATAGATGAAATTAAAGAAAAAATAAATAACATAGCGGATACTTCTAACAAAAGTAGTTTAGAATATCTACTTGGATTACAATATTTTTATAATGAAGATTATGAAAAAGCAAAAGAATATTTAAACAAGGTTATTAAAGAATCTGAAGATAGAGATTTAAAAGAGAAAGCAAGAACATTGTTAAAAAAATCAAAGTAGAAAGGAGAAAATATGAATTATTGTTTTGATTGTGATGATACATTATATGATCAAGAATGGCCTTTTTTAATGACTATGCATGAAATTGTTCCGGATGCTCATATATCAGATGTGGATCAATTTTATAAAGATTATCTAACGATTGGAGAATCGATTTACGACAAGATGGCAAAAGGAATTATTACTGCAGACGATCATGGAATTGTTCGGGCATTTAGAGCTTTTCAAAAATATGATATTCCATTTGGGTTAGAACAAGCCGCTGATTTTCAGGAGGCATATACTAAATATTTACATGAAATTAGAATAAGCAAGGCGTTAAAAAATTATTTATCTAACACAAACGCAAATCTAGCAATATTTTCTAATGGAGATGATGCTCGACAGCGAATGAAGTTTGATGTTCTTGGTGTATTTGAGTTTTTCAAAGAAAACACAGTTTTTACTAGTGATCAAATTGGATATTCTAAACCAGATAAAAAAGCATTTGAGAAAATTTGTGAATTATTGAATGCAGATCCTAAAGAATGGTTCTATATTGGGGATAACTATATCAATGATATGGAAGGAGCCAAACAGCTTGGATTTAAGACCATTCACTTAAATCGACATCATGGAAAAGAAGGTCCAGCCAGTGATTACGTAGTTTATAGTGATAAAGAATTAGTTTCGTTATTGGAGTTTCTTGATAAATTAGAAAATAAGAAATAAATCGTGAAAAGGAGAGAATAATATGGATACAAAAGTATTGGAATTATATGCAAATCGAATTAGAAAACATATTCTAACTGAAGTATATAGTGCAAAATCAGGACATCCAGGAGGCTCATTAAGTGCAGCGGATATCTTGACCGAACTATACTTTGAACAGATGGATATTAATAAAGAAAATGTGAATACAATTGATCGTGATCGTTTTGTATTAAGCAAGGGACATGCAAGCCCATTATTGTATGCTGTTCTTGCAGAAAAAGGATTTATTGATATTGAAGATTTAAAAGGATTTAGACATATTGACTCAAAACTACAAGGACATCCAAATATGAATTATGTAAAAGGTGTAGATATGTCTACAGGATCTTTAGGACAAGGTATTTCTTGTGCAGTAGGTATGGCTATCACAAATAAAGTAGATGGAAATGATCATCGTATTTATTGCTTATTAGGTGATGGTGAATGTGAGGAAGGTGAAGTATGGGAAGCAGCTATGGCAGCTAGTCATTATAAGCTAGACAACTTATGTGCAATCTTAGACTACAACCATTTACAAATTGACGGAAACATTGAGGATGTTATTTCACCAGAACCATTTAAATCAAAATTTGAAGCGTTTGGCTGGAGAGTTATTGAAGCCAATGGTCATGATTTTAATTCTTTACGCACAGCATTTAACTTTGCCAAACAAACAGTAGATAAACCAACCATCATTATTGCCCATACAATCAAAGGTAAGGGTGTATCTTTCATGGAAAATAACTATGCATGGCATGGTGCAGCACCAAACCAAGAACAGTATGAGCAGGCAATGGAAGAATTAGGAGGTCTTGAATAATGGCAACAGCAACAAGAGAAGCATATGGTAAGACTTTGGCAAAACTGATTGTAGAACATGATGATTTATTTGTATTGGATGCAGATCTTACAAAATCTACAAAGACAATCGAAGCTAAAAACGCAAGACCAGAGCATCATTTCAATATGGGAATTGCCGAAGGAAATATGATGGCAGTCGCTGCAGGTATGGCTGCATCAAATAAAGTGGTTTATGCCTCAAGTTTTGCGATGTTTGCGGCAGGAAGAGCTTTTGAACAAATTCGTAATAGTATTTGTTATCCAAATTTGAATGTAAAAGTATGTGCTACACATGCAGGTATCAGTGTCGGAGAAGATGGTGCAAGTCATCAGTGTATTGAAGACTTGGCGCTTATGCGTTCCATTCCAAATATGAAGGTATTCCAACCTTGTGATGCCAAACAGACAGAAGAAATTATTAAGGCTGTATATTCTATTGAAGGTCCTTGTTATGTAAGACTAGGAAGACTTGGAGTGGAAGATGTATATGATGAAAACTACAAGTTTGAATTTGGCAAAGGAAATGTATTAAGAAAAGGAAGCAAGGTAGCTATCATTGCTTCTGGATTAATGGTACAGGAAAGTTTAAAAGCATATGATTTATTAGACAATAAACCAACAATCATTGATATTCCAACTATCAAACCTATCGATAAGGAATTGATTATTGAAACAGCGAAGACCCATGATGTGATTGTAACTGTGGAAGAACATAATGTGTATGGTGGTTTAGGTAGTGCAGTGAGTGAAGTGCTTGCACCAGAAGGAATCGCTTGCAGACAATATATGTTGGGTATGCAGGATACATTTGGAAGAAGTGGAAAACCGAAAGATCTATTGGATTATTATGGTTTAGATGCAAAGCATATTGCAGAGAAAATCAAAGAAATTGTTGAATAGTAACGAAATAGACTGAATTATGAAATTGTTCAGTCTATTTTTCTATTCAATTTTCATGTTGGTTTGTTATACTTGAATATATAAGGATTAGTTGGAGAAAGGAAGAGAGATAGTATGGACTATGCAATGAAAGTATATCCTATGCATTTTGAAAATGGTAAAACAGAATGGTGTGTTGAATATCCAGATTTAAAAGGCTGTGTAGGTGGAGGAGATACAATTGAAGAGGCAATTGCCGATGCAGAAGCTACTAAAGCTGTATATCTAAGATATTTAGAAGAAAATGAAAAAAAACAATGCTCTAAATCATGAGCATTGTTCAAGTTAATACAGAATATAAAAATCCTTTTCATAATAATCAACAGGAAGATCTTTTTCAGTCATAGAATCAATCTGAATACGATCGATATTATGTAGATCATTGATTACTTTATTAATGTTTTTTTCGGTTCCCTGTAATTCGGCAGTTACACTACCATCATCATTATTCTTGGCATATCCTGTAATGCCTAATGGTTTGGCATGGCTTTGTACTTCAAAACGAAAACCGATGTTTTGAACATTTCCTTCAAAATGAAATTCTTTACGAATTGTCCCTGGTGGCAATTCTCTTTTTATTTTCTCTTTCTTTTTAAATAAATGAAACATAAAGTATGTCCTCTTTATAAGTATTATAATTCAAAATTTAGATTATATGGAGATGATTTTGTTTTATTTAATGTACCTGGCTTTCTGTTTTTATTGAATATGCATATTAATAAAATCTATATGTGAACAATATAAATATGTTATTGAGCATAAATTATTTTTGAAAAATAGATAGATTAATATAATTCATTAATTTAAAAAAAGTATATAATTTACATTAAAAGTGCTTTAGGTAAAGTAAATGTAAAGAATTACGAGGTATGTAATAATTGTCATTGTTACACATATAAGCCTAACAGGCGCGAAAACGTTTACATTTGTAAAATTGTGAATTATATTATGAGTGTAAATTGAATTCGTAAAAAAATTGGCCATTTGAAAAACGAAAAAAGGAGAACAAAAATGAAAAAGTATAACGTATGTATCGTAGGTGGAGGAAGTACTTACACATTAGGATTTTTGAAATCATTCGCTCGTATGCAGGAAGAATTTCCATTGAACAAATTGGTGTTGTTTGATATCGATGGAGAAAGACAAAAACCAATCGGACAATATGGAGAAATCATGTTTAAAGAAAGATATCCAGAATTGGATTTCTCTTATACAACAGATCCTGCCGAAGCTTATAAAGACATGGACTTTATCTTCATGCAGATGCGTGCAGGTGGACTTCACATGCGTCAAAAAGATGAACACATTCCATTAAGTTTTGGAAAGATTGGACAAGAAACATGTGGTGCAGGAGGAATGAGCTACGGCTTACGTTCATGTGTAGACATGGTAGAAGCTATTCACCAAATTCGTGAATATTCACCAGAAGCATGGATCTTAAACTACTCAAACCCAGCAGCTATTGTTGCAGAATGCTTAAGAAGAGAATTCCCAGATGATAAGAAAATCTTGAATATCTGCGACCAACCAGAAAACGTCGTACGTTCAACATCAAGATTATTAGGATGTGACTGGAATGATTTAGACCCAGTATACTTTGGATTGAACCACTATGGATGGTTTACACATATGTATGATCGTAAAACAGGTGAAGACTTATTACCAAAGATTCGTGAGATTGTAAAAGAAAAAGGATTCTTACCACAAGATGCAGAACAACGTGATAAATCATGGTTGGAAACATATGGATTTGTACAAACAATGTTAGAGGATTTCCCAGACTACTTGCCAAATACATATGATGGATACTATCTATATCCAGAATACAAGGCAAGTCATTTAAATCCAAACTATACACGTGCAGATGAAGTCATCGATGGACGTGAAAAGCGAGTGTTCAAAGAATGTGAAGAAGTCATTAAAGCAGGAAAACTAGGAGACAAATTCCACGCAATCAGTGATGCACATGCAGAAATGATGATCAAAGTGGCAGAAGCCATCGCATTCAATACATTAGGAAGATTCATCTTGATTGTAGAAAACAATGGAGCAATTGCGAACATGCAAGATGATGCAATGGTAGAAGTAGTATGTGAATTAGGAATCAATGGACCAAGACCAATGCGAGTAGGAAATATTCCACAATTCTATTTGGGATTATTGGTACAACAAGTATCAAGTGAAAAGCTATTGGTAGATGCATATTATGAACATTCATATCAAAAGGCATTTGAAGCATTCACATTGAACCGATTGATCAATGATGCAAAAGAAGCAAGAAAAATTCTAGATGCATTGATTGAAGCCAATGGAGATCAATGGCCTGAATTGAAATAATATAACTGATTATTTAAGACTCTCATGATATATAATAAAGAATTTGCAGTTTATGAGAGTCTTATTTTAAAATAGGAAAGAAAATTTTGGAGAAAGTATATGAAAAATAAAATAATGGGATTCTTCTCTGATTTAGGAAGAAGTTTAATGATGCCAATTGCTGCACTAGCTGCTTGTGGTATCGTATTAGGTTTATCAAGTGCATTAATGAAACCGCAAGTACAGGAAGTTTTACCTTTCTTAGCTGCTAGTGTGCCTTTATTTATTATCTCAACTTTAAATAAAGTATCAGGTATTGTATTTACTTTAATGCCAGTCTTATTCTCAATATCAATTGCGTTAGGATTAGCTAAAGAAGATAAAGGTGTAGCAGCTTTTGCCGGATTCTTAGGATATTATGCATTCTTAGTAGCTTCTAGTTGTGTGATTCAGACTGGAGTCATGGACTTTAGTGCAATGAAAATTTCTAATATTTTGGGTGTTGATACTGTAGACATGGGAGCCACTGCAGGTATCATTGCAGGTTTAGTAACAGCATGGTTGCATAATAAATATCATAAGGTACAATTTCCTGCTGCTATTGCCTTCTATGGAGGAAAACGATTTGTAGCATTAGTTGTAATTGTAACAATGGCAGGCATCGGATTAGTAATGCCATTGATTTGGGAACCTATTTCTGTAGGAATTAATGGTTTAGGAGATCTGATTCATTCTGCAGGAGCATTTGGAGTGTTTATTTTCGGTACTTTAGAACGATTATTGATTCCAACTGGACTTCATCACGTGTTAAATTCACTATTCAGAACAACTCCATTAGGTGGAACATTCCAAGGAGTAGAAGGTTGTCTAAATATCTTCTTACAATTTGTTGATAAAGTTCCTTTAAAAGATTTACAACCATATACTCAATTCTTAGGACAAGGTAAAATGCCATTTATGATGTTTGGTTTACCAGCTGCAGCTTTAGCTATTTATCAAACTTCACCAGCCGAAAAGAAACAAAAAGTAAAAGCATTGATGATTGCCGGCGTTGCTGCAAGTTTTGTTTCAGGTATTACAGAACCACTTGAATTCTCATTTATGTTCATTGCACCAGCATTATTTGTATTCCATTCAATTATGGGTGGTATTTCATTCATGTTGATGACAGTTTTAAATGTAATCATTGGTAATACAGGTGGAGGAATTATTGACTTCTTTATCTGGGGTGTATTCCAACCAGGATCTAATTGGTATTGGGTTATTGTTGTAGGTGTATTCTACGCAGTCATTTACTATTCTGTATTTAAATGGTATTTATCAAAGAAAAATATTTCAATTGATGTATCAGATGAAGATGATGATGCTTCTAGTAATATGTCATTAGATGAAAAAATGGTTAATACAGTAAATACAATTATTGAAGGACTTGGTGGAAGAGATAACATCGTTGTTGTTAATAACTGTATTTCTAGACTTCGTGTGGATGTTAAAAATATGGCAGCTGTAAACGAGGATATGTTAAAGAAAACAGGATCAATGGGTATTGTTAAACCAAGTGATACACATATTCAAGTTATTTATGGACCTAAAGTTGAAAAAATTGCAGATGCCGTTCGTGAAGTATTAAAATATTAAACTAAAAAGGCAGGAAGTATTTTAATCTTCCTGCTTATCTATATTATGACGCAAATATTCAATGATAAATTGTACTAATAAAAAAGATGTTAATTTTGTTAATAGTGGAGGTGATTCTAATTCCACTTCGTGAGTTGATATATAGATGTCGTTCGAATTTAATAAAGAAGGATCTAAATCTGTACTAGAAATCCAAATGATTTTCACGTGGCGTTCATGACATTGTTTTACAATGGGGGCATATATAGATTTATCTCCATAATTTGTGAAAATGAAAAGAACGGCATTATCTGGAAATGATTTAGAAAGTGCAGACAAAAAATCAATCCAATCTATATAAATACATGGGATATCCATTGTATTTAACATAGATTGTAAATATTTGGCGGGTAAGCTTGACATATTTCTGCCATAAATATATATGGATTTATGATTTTTGATTTCAGAACAAATTTGCTCAATTATTTTATCGTTGATATCGTCAATAAAATCTTTTAAAATAGAGGCGCGATGAGGAATGGTATCCCAAGCATTTGTAGATTTATTTGTAAGATTAAGATCATTTTTTAATTGAAATTTAAGTTCATTGAATCCTTTGAAACCTAGCTTTTGACAAAAGCGGATAACGGTTGCATTGGATACATATAACTCTTTACAAATATCGCTTAAAGATAAATAAACAATATCGTTTAAATGATCTTTAAAATACTGATAAATAATTTGTTCACTAGAAGTTAAAATGTTAACATCTACTGTATCAAGAAATGATTTCATGGTCTATTCCTTTCTTATATTCGTTGAAAAATTCGATGAATACACTTAATACAAAGAAAGTACAAAATCTTGAAGTTGAATCAGCACCTTCATTCTCCGTTTTTTTAGAAAAAAAGCGGATATTGTAGTTAGATATTTCAGCTAAATCATTATTTTCAATGGAAGAAATTGAAATGACAATCATGCCATGAAGCTTTGCTTCTTTAGCTAAGTTTAGTGTAGATTCAAATTTACCTGAGCTAGAAATAAAGATAAAAATATTACCTTTATCAAGAGTTTGAATGTAGTGATGTGTCATTTTAGATGCACTAGATTTGTATATATTTTGGCAACCTGATATAAACAACATACTTTCTAGATAATTAACAGAAATATCTGTTAAACCAGCAGGCGAATGAATATAAACAGGCGCATTACTTGATAGTAACTTGGCAATTTGAAAAAGGTCTTCGTTATTCATTAAACTAGTTGTACCTTCTAAATCTGTGATAATGGATTTTTTAATCGATTGAATGGAATAATTAGTAACATTTTTAGAAGATTCTTCTTCTTGACGACGCAAGAAAAATTTTAATTCTGGAAATCCACTGAAGCCAAGTTTTCGGCAAAAACGTAAAACTGTAGATGTAGAATAGTTAATTTCTTTTGCGAATGTTTGAATGCTCATGGTACTGATTCTATCTTCGTTATCATGAATATATTGTAAAATGTTAAGTTCTTTATTTGATAAAGAATTTAGAGGAATATTTAAATTTAATTTCAAGGGAAACATCCTTTCTTCTTTTATAATTATAAAGTTTTTTTTGGAGGTGTAAAACATGTTTTTATTTAAGAAAAGAAAAAATAGTAATGATTTGAAAGCATATATAAATGGCGATTTAATTTCGATTGATCAAGTTAATGATGATGTGTTTTCGCAAAAAATGATGGGAGATGGTATTGCCATTAAGCCAAAAGGAAATGAAGTATATGCTCCTTGTGATGGAAAAGTTACTGCCATATTTGATAGTACAGAACATGCAGTAGGATTAACATTGGATAATGGTATGGAAATATTGATTCATTGTGGATTAGATACAGTGAATTTAACGGAAAAAGTTTTCAGTTGTAAAGTAACAAAAGAACAAAATGTAAAACAAGGTCAACTATTAATTACTTTTGATCATGACAAACTAAAGGCAATGAATTATGAAGACGTGATTATGCTAGTTTTATTAAATCCTGGTAATGCAAAGAATGTAAAATTTGTATCCGATCAACCTGTGCAGGCAAAAGAAAGTGTTATTGCAACATTTGAATAATGACATTACTGTTAACTAAACAAATTGCAGAATTGTTTATTATGATTTTACTGGGATTTATCCTAGTAAAATCTAGTTTATTAACTAAATATGACAGCAAGGTATTGTCAACAGTTGCATTATACATAGTCACTCCATGCATTATTATAAATGCATTTCAAGTTCAATATTCACAAGATGTAAAAAATGGAATTATACTTTCGTTTCTTGCGGCTATAATTGTTCATATTATCTATATTGTTATAGCAAGATTGCTTGGAAAAGTATATACATTAAATGGAGTTGAAAAAGCTACTATTATTTATACGAATGCCGGAAATTTGATCATTCCTTTAGTGCAAGCATTGTTAGGAAAAGAATGGGTTGTGTATACAACAGGATATATTCTTGTTTCAACTATATTTATTTGGACACATGGCAGAATGCTGATATGTGAAGAAAAAGGGTTTAACGTTAAAGAACTTATGAAAAATGTGAATGTAATCGCATCTGTAATAGGAATATTAATGTTTGCACTTAAAATACAATTGCCATCTTTAATTACGGAAACTATGGATTCAATGAGTGCAACTATTGCACCAATTTGTATGATTGTTGCAGGTATGTTGATTGCAGGTATGAATGTCAAAGATTGTTTAAAGAATAAGCGGCTATATGCAATAACTTTTTTAAAGATGATAGTATTTCCATTATTTGCGGTTATCTTATTTAAATTCACAAATTTATCATCAATGGCAAAAAATGGAGATATGATTTTACTGATTAGTTTATTAGCTTCAGTAGCGCCAACTGCAGCTTCAGTAACACAAATTGCACAAATTTATGATGCAGATTCAGAATATGCAAGTGCCTATTATTTTATTACAACTTTATTATGTATACTAACAATGCCAATCTTTGTTTGGATCTACCAATATTAAAACAAATAAAAAGCATCGATATTCATAGGAAAAATAGAATATCGATTTTTCTTTTACATATAGTAACAGATAACTACGATTAGGATATTTTAATGTAAGTATTGTTGTTGGAATAGGAGAAATAAATACATGATAGTAATCTGTTGCTACCAAATAATTGGTTTATCTTTGAACGCGGCCTGAATCATCTCCACCAGCTAATTTCAACACTTCGTCCATGCTTACCATGTTGAAATCACCTTCGACAGAGTGTTTTAAACAACATGAATCTTATAAATTTTTGCACCATTTCTACCTGTATATATTTTAAATGTTAGATGTAAGTACTTACATCTAACAACCCTGTTTTGTGAACAAATCAATAGAAAAATTTAAAAAGCTTACAAATAAGTATGTTTCATATCTGTTTTTTGATAAAATGTAGAAAAAGAGATAATACCCCTTAAATACAAGTGTGAAAACGATTCCAAAAAAACTTGACTTATGAAATGTGAGTGGCTACAACAAGAAATATGATGTAAGTACTTGCAATTCTCAGTGCGTTGGAATAGGGTTGAGGAGTGAAATAATAATGAACATTTATGACATTGCCAAGTTATCAGGCGTTTCCATTGCGACTGTATCGCGTGTAATCAATAATAGTCCTAAGGTTTCAGAAAAGACAAAAAAGAAAGTCTGGGACGTTATGAATGAGTATGATTACACACCGAATGTATTTGCAAGAGGTTTAGGCTTAAATTCAGTTAAAACGGTTGGTTTGGTTTGCCCAGATGTATCCGATCGTTATATGGCAAATGCGATTGCGTATTTAGAGAAGAATTTACGCAAATATGGATATGACTCAATATTGATGTGTAGTGGCTTTGACTATGAAGGAAAAGTAGAAGCTGTAAAAATATTACTAGATCGTAGAATTGATGCGATGATATTAGTTGGATCACATTATGCAGGAGATTGTGGACAGAATGATATTCAATACATACAGGATGCTGCCCAAAAAGTTCCTGTGGTACTCATGAATGGTTACGTTCGAGTACCAGGTGTATATTGTGTTTTAACAGATAATTATAAAGCGGTTTATGATACTGTATGTAATCTAATCGAAGCGGGAAGGAAGAAAATTGTGTTTTTGTATGATGCCAATTCGTATAGCACAACAAAAAAATTAGAGGGATATCAAGACGCACTGATTGATAATGGTTTAAAGGTGCAGGAAGCATACAAGGTGCTTATGCCAAATAACGTATTAAAGGCAAGAGATTTACTAGTAAAGAAAAAATTGGATTTTGATGCCGTCATTGCCAGTGATGATGCGATGGCTGTTGGTGCACTTAAATATGTGCATCAAATCAATAAGTCGATTCCTGAAGATGTCAATGTCGTTGGATTCAACAACTCAGAACTATGCGTTTGTTGCTATCCGGAAATGAGTTCTATTGATTCACAAGAAGAAGAGCTAAGTGAAATTGCGGTTGATTCGCTTATTAAAGTTCTTGCGGGAAAATCAGTTCGACAAAAAATGGAGATTCCATGTAAATTTATTAAGCGAAATACAACACAGTTCTAATATTAGGAGGATTACTGTGAAGTTGATCAAGAAAAGGCTTTTTCGTAGGAAAAGTCTTTTCTTGTCGCCACGTTCTTTGATTTCAGGTGTTCCATCGTATGGCATCAAATTAAGCCTAGCGTGAAGATCGGCGCGACTTCTGAGCAATTCTTGTATTTCACTATATTGTACGGGCATGATTTTTCCTCCTTGTAGGGAACAATTATTATAATTATAATGCAACAATGCTCCCCAAAACTATAAACTCAAGACATATTATGTTCAAATCGCACTATATTCAAATAAAAAGGATTCCTCTGTCATCGTAGACAGAAGCACCGGATGACCGCTGTGGGACAACTTTTGTTCCAGTGTTAGCTTCATGAGTTCTTTTGTTGGAGGCGACACATCCTTAACTCCATGACCGAATGGAACAACAGTAAAGATCACGCCTTTACGGTTCTGTACAAACTGTACAGTTCCCCAGCATTCAAAGGAAATTTTTCTGATATTGAAGAGTTCACCAAGATGCTCAAGGAGCTTTTCGATGTAGCCGTAGAGGACAACTTTCCTTTTGAGGTTTCCAGATAGCTTTGTCGGTTCCAGATATCGTATAAGACCTGAAAATACAACTTTGTATTAATCAAACAATGGAAGTTGAAGCAAGAAGCTAAGTTGTTTGTAGCCGAGTAGTTCACTACTTTAAGTAAGTAAAAATACTCAAAGGTGAAAAATCAGTTGAAAATATTCTTTTGAAGGTGTCATAATTTAAAAAAATGACACTTTTTCTGTTGAAATGAAGTCAAAATGAGTCAAGTTTGACTCAAAATGGGGTTAAAAAGCATAAAAAGGTGTCAAAATCTGAAATTATGAATCAAAATACACTGAAAAAGCAGTAAAATGAGTCAAAATTTAAAATTATGATACTTTTATGTGGTAAAATAATGTAAACAAAGTCAGGAGGTAGAAAAAATGACACCTTTTAGTGCAGATTTGTATCCAGTCAATTATAAAATGGATAAAGACTTATTAAGATTATTGTCTCAGGCAAACGCGAAATATACAGAGTATAAGATTAAACTACAGACTTTGGACTTTGATTCAAAATACTTTTTAGATTCGATTTTGTTGAGTGAGAGTTTGAAATCAACTCAAATTGAAGGTACACAGATATCGCAAGATGAAATGTATTATTTAAAGTATATGGAAGAAACGGATGATAATAAAGAGATTCAAAATTTAAAGAAAACTGTGGAATATGCATACAAGAAAATTAATGCTGGAAAAAATGTTGATTTTGAATTGGTGAATACAATGCATAGGCTTTTGTTGGATAGTGTTCGTGGATCTAAAAAGAAGCCAGGTCATATTTGTACAACTCAGAATTGGATTGGTCCTAAAGGAGCGGGTATTGATAATGCGATATTTATTCCTCCGGCACCAGAAAATGTATACGGATTATTAGAAAATTTATATGAATATATGAATGATGAGTTTATCGATCCATATTTAATTAATGTGGCATTATCTCATGCGCAATTTGAAACGATTCATGCATACTCAGATGGAAATGGACGACTAGGAAGAGCTTTGATTCCTATTCAAATGGCAAGGTTTGAACAAGATAAACCAATATTATACATGTCGGAAATATTGGAATTGTATAAACCTGCATATCAGTATAATCTAATGGAAAGTCGAAAAGGAAATTATTTGGGATATATCAAATTTTTCCTTCAATGTGTAGTGGATCAGTGCAATAGCTTTATCTATAAAATGAATGAAATAGATAGAATCTACAAGGAAGATATGGCAAAAATGGAAACGATCCATAGTGCAACTCTATATAAAATTATGCCAATCATTCTTTCTCAAGTTGTATTTACTAAAAAAGAATTAGAAGATATGACAGGATTATCAAAATCAACAATCAATCGTACGATTCAGAAGATGGAAGAATTAAATGTAATTTCATATGATGATTCGGTTCGTAAAAAGAGTTATTGTTACAAAAGTGTATATAATGTGTTTGTAGGGAAAAGAAATTATTAAATGAAAAGTGTTAAATATAGTTATACTTTCCCCTAGAAAAATGTAATTTTCTTCAAATATTCCCCTAGAAAAGTGTTAAATATAGTGAGATTTTCCCCTAGAAAAATGTAAAAGATGTTGGAAATTTAAACCAACATCTTTTTAGGTTTTATCTGTTTTTGTTGATGTATTCATTTACGCTATGTTTGACAATATTGAAGTTGACTTCACCATATTGTAGCAGGGCATTATGGAAGTCTACATTGTCAAATTTTGAGTTTAATCTAGATTTGGCTGTACTCTTTAAGTCTACAATTTGAAGATATCCGTAATAGTAAGATAAGAATACAGTTGGATTGTCTGCCAATTGATTGTAAATACTTTCTAATCCTTCTGAACTAAACATATCGCCATATTCATTCTTGAAATCATTGAGTGACATACCATCATAATGAATGCTGATATCCATTAAGATAATGTATAGATTGGTAAGAATGTTATTCAAGTTATAGGCTTCTAATAAGTCTTCATTATTATCTAAATAATGTAAAGACATGCTTTCCATATAAGTAGCCCATCCTTCTGACATGCCTAGATTGTTGTAGAAGAATTGGACTGGGTATTTTAAATGTTCCTTGTTGTATTGCGCTTGATACATATGCCCGGCAATACCTTCATGAGCCAACGTTTGATAAAGTGTTAAGCTAGATGGATCGTCACCATAATCACGTTTGTTGTAGCGCATTTGATAGTTTTGTGAATAATCCAAGGCGGGTGTAATAAAGTAGGCAACAATTCCGCTGACAGATTGATCTTCTGGTAGTGCCTTTAAATCATATTTCATAGTTTTTACTTCTGGAAAATCCTTTTTATAATTTTTTTGAAGGCTTTCTAGAATTTGATTTACATCCGTAAAATCCGTTGAAATTGAATCGAGTTCATACGCAATCATTGGATTGGCTTTATATAGTTTTTGGAATTTAGTAATGGCCGAATTAATTGCGGATTGTGTGTTTTCTTTAATTGTAGAAATAGAGTCAGTAGAACTTGTCGCATTTTCAACTAATACTTCATAATATTTCTTACCATTTTTATAGTTGGATAACCCTTGTAAAGGTTGTACTTTGGATTGAAGAGAGGTCAATGTATCTAACATAGCCTGATAACTAGGGAATAAACTTATATCCATAGCATCTTTGACTTGTGCTTTATAAGATGCTGTTTTTTCTTCATCTAGATTTAAAGAGTCAATCGCATTATATAATGCACTTGTGATTGAACTATTCTCTTTATTATTGATAACGTCTTGAATATCTTGAATAACAGAATTATAGTCAAACTGTAACGTATTCTTATCTGCTTGTTTTTTTGTATATTCCAATACATCATTTGTATAGCGAGGCACATCATTGATTAAAGTAATCAAATCTTGAATGTCTTTTTCACTTCGTAAAATGTATTCAGAAAAAACAGAAATCAAACTTTGGTGAAGTCCACTCATTGTGCTCCAGCAATTGTTTAAATATTGAAATTTCTTGTTCTCTGCTTTTAAACTCAATTCATTCTCATACTTTAATTCATCATAGATGGTTTGTTGCGTCTTGTCTAAAGTACTACGATTAAACTTGTTTAATTCTTTTTGATCCTCTTTGATTTCTTCTGTATTGTCCGTATAAAATTCACCAAGACTTACATCTACATTATTAATATCAATACCATAGTCTTCTGGATGTTCAAAGAATTGGTGCATCGTTGTATAGTCGTTTTCGGCATATTCAACTACCAATTGGTTTGTGTATTTTGTGAAGCCCTTGTTTTCTTTAGCTGCAAACGTATTGTCTTGCATTGTCGTTGAACCACATGCAGTTAAAGATAGTACGGTAAAACCGACAAATAGTTTCTTAAATAAATTTTTCATAATTTCCTCTTATTCAAAAAAAGGACTGATTATTCATCAGCCCATGTAATTTTCTTATTCTTAACACCTGCAATAGATGCCAACGCCAAAAGGTCATATCCCTTTTCGACAATATATGCATGCCCTTTTTGGAAAGCTTTTTCAATCACCATGCCAACACCAACAATTTCAGCTTGTGCCTGCGCAATTAAGTTTTCTGTTCCTTTGAATGCTTCACCATTTGCCAAGAAATCATCAATGAATAAAACTTTATCGCCTTTTTTTAAGTATTCTTTTTCAATACAAATTGGATATGTCTTATTCTTTGTGAAAGAGAAGACTTCCGCAAAAGCAGGATCAATCATTGTGCTTGGTTGTGTTTTCTTGATGAAAATCAATGGCACATTCAAACGGATGGCTGTCGCATAAGCTGGGGCAATACCACTAGATTCAATGGTTACTACTTTTGTGATGCCTTTGTCTTTAAAGTGTTCATAAAATTCATTTCCCATTTCATCTACTAAAGAACAATCAATTTGGTGATTTAAAAAAGCATCTACCTTTAATACTTCATCATTGATAAAATGTCCTCTAGTCTCGATTGCGTTTTTCAGTGCTTTCATGTTGGTTTCCTTCCTCTTTTCGTTTTATTTGTACAATAGTTTGTCCGATACGATGATTTTTTACTTCCTTAACATATACATCCATTAAGTCTAGACTGACTTTAAAATGTGAACCTTCATCAGGAATTTGTCCATAATGATTTAGGATGTATCCACCAAACGTATCACAATCCTCATCTTCTAATGAAATGCCTAAAGCTTTTTCGACATCTTCAATGTCAGCTTGGCCATAGATTCTAAATTGATCTGCATCAATTTGTTGGATTGGATCTGGTTCATTGATATCATCATCTTCTTGGATTTCACCAAGAAGGGTTTCAATAATATCATGTAAAGTCACGATACCGGTCATTCCTCCGTATTCATCAAGTAAAACCGCAAAGTATACTTTTTTAATTTTCATTTCCTTCAATAGAACATCGGCCTTCATATTTTGTGAAATAAAGAAAGGCTGATCCATTGCTTTATTGATGACATTATCTTGTTCAATCGAATCTAAACGGAAATAATCACGTGTATCTAGAATACCTACGACATCATCATTATCCTCGTCACATACAGGGTATAATGTGTGACGATTTTCTAGAATGGTTTTTTTCCATGTTTCTTTATCATCATTTAGATATAGACAAACAACTTCACTTCGATGCGTACAAATTTCTTCAACAGGCGTATCATCAAATTCGAATAAGTTTTCGATAAATTCTTTTTGACTTGGTTCTACTCCACCACCGTTGATTACTTCATAAATATCTTCTTCGGAATAATCTTCTTGTTCTTTTTCTACTTGGAAACGTAAGAAGAAAGTAAACGGTGTAAATAAGGATTGAATACCTTTCGCAATAGACATAAATGTTTTTTCAAACTTGTCTAAATGAGCATTCGCAAATTTTCTTGGTAATAAATCACTCAATAAAATATATACATACACCAATAGAAGTACGACTACATAAAGTAATGGACCATGAATCAAAGATTGTAAATAGATTACACTCATCAAAGTGCCAAATACTTCCATGCATAGAGATAACCATTTTAATGTAGCTTGGTATTTATAAGCATCATCTTCGACTTCTTTGTTTGTAGAAACGATGCTGCTTGTCATTGAAAACAAGATGTTTAGAATAAATGTAAATAAAATTAAGATGGGAAGGTTCATATTAACCCTCCTAAACTATACTGTAACGGGACTGAATCATCCGGATTCATGAAACTATCACTCCTTCATTAATACCCATTATCATACACAATTTAAAGGCTTTTTTCAATGTGATAAAGAAAACAACCAGAAAATCTGGCTGTTTTAAAATTATAGATATTTACTTGCGTTATTCATTAAATATTGAATGATGGATTGTCGTGTCACAATTCCAATGAAAATCTGGCGATCATCGACTACGGGTACGAAGTTTTGTTTCAAAGATTGAGCGAACAATTGATCGACTGGAACATCGATTTGAACTGGTGGCGTAAAGTCTCCACGAATTAGTTCACGAATCTCCATTTGTTCTAGATCTTCTTTATGAATCGAAGGATGGTCTAATAAGTACCAAAGAAAATCCCCCTCTGTAATGGTTCCTACATAAACGCCTTCCTTATTAATAATGGGCATCGCCGTATATTTGTGCTTGCGCATGAGGGCAAGTCCATCTTCAACACTGATATTGTCATATAAATATTTAACACTATTTTTAGCCTTCAGAAAAAAGAATACATTTTCCTGCATTGTCTATCACCTGTTATGAAGTGACCTTTGTCAAGACAAAATTACACCCATATTCTAAAAA
>OIZP01000093.1_pt1 | contig 60758 bp, 51 predicted proteins | sample 1588531 | NCBI WGS metagenome assembly OIZP01 (sample SAMN03283283) | human gut metagenome | biome: human-associated habitat; material: feces | host: Homo sapiens | place: Peru | collected 2012
TTTTTCAGTGCCCTCCAAAAGAGAGGGGAGTGATTAGACTTGAAGGCGTAGAAAAGGAGAAAGAGCCTTTGAAAGGTAAAAAGTAAAAAGGTAAAAGGGTTTTATGGGATAGAGAGGTAGATGTTGTTTCATAAAGCATTCAACTATTATCAGTATTTAAACATATTTATTCAACAGAGTTTGGGGTAAAAACTTCAATCAACCTCAGGCTTATAGTACTAAACCATTCGACTTTTCTAGGGTAGTACAATCTGTAACATTGTAACAATGTAACAATGTAACAATAAGAGATTTCTGTTTTACGCGACATAAAGAGAAAACTATTTACATTATATATTATATATAATTATTATATATAATATATAATGTAAAGTGTAATTACCCTTTAAGCCTAAATTCCTATTTAGGCTTAATGTTACATTGTTACAATGTTACATTGTTACAATGTTACTGTTATCAACCACAAAAAAGGAGATAAACAACCATAAGTGCTTATCTCCTATCAATGTTTTGTCGGGATGACCAGACTCGAACTGGCGACCTCGCGCCCCCCAGACGTGTGCGCTACCAACTGCGCTACATCCCGATCCTTATTAAAAAGAGAGTGCAAAGGTAGGCAAATTGCAGGATATTGCCAAATATATATCTTGCTTTTCGATAAAAAAAGTTATTTAGCCTTATTCTCTCCTATATTAATTATGTGGTTTGCTTTTTTTTTACTAAATTTGCAGATACAAACCGATGCAGCATAGCTGCAAGCAAAGTGGTGATGAGATGAGAAAAAGAATAAAAACAATAATATATGCGTTGTGGTTGCTGATGGCATGCTGTGTGGTGACGGCGTGCGGTGGTGACGATGGCGTAAGCGAGGGCGGAAAGCTGCAGGTGGAAGACCAAGACGAGGACGACACAAAGGCTACGCTCGACGAGAGTTACGAATATAAGTTGCCCGTGATATTCCATGTCATCTACAAGGATGCCAACGACGCTTCGCAATATATTCCGTCGGCAAGGCTTCAGCAGTTGCTTACCTATGTTAACATGATATATTCTGGCGGACTGTTTGGCGAGAGCGAGAATGTGAACGTGAAGTTTGTGGCTGCCACATACGACGAGAAGGGCAATAAGCTCGACACGCCTGGAGTGGAATACGTGAAATGGAATGACACATATCCTATATCGCCATTGAAGTTTATGGGCGACAACTCGGGCAAATACGTCTCGTATCTTTGGGACCCCAACGAGTATATCAACGTGATGATGTACAACTTTGCCGATGGTGGCGATTCGGACGAAGGTACTGTGCTTGGCATCAGCCACATGCCTTACACCATTGTTGGTTCTACCGCCCTTGAGGGTTTGGAAACAACTAAAGCAAAGAATATTCAAAAGCGCCAGCTTAAATATCCGCATTGCGTTTCGATAAACAGCCTCTATGCTAATAAGAATGGTAACGGAGGATATTACGAGAGCGACCGATATGCCAACAGCAACCATGAGGTAACATATATCTCGCCATTCGATGTGGTGGTTACTCTGTCGCACGAGCTTGGCCACTATTTAGGTCTCTTCCATGCGTTCTCGGAGCATAAGGTTGAGAATGCCGATGGCACCACCACTACCGACACCTCGGAAGGATGCTACGATACCGACTATTGCGAAGACACACCTTCGTATAACCGCACGGAGTATATGGAATATATAGAATACTATATGAAATCTCATACCACTCCACGACTACAGGATGTGTTGCTGCGCACTCCTTGCGAGGGCGACAACTATCTGTCGGCAAACATCATGGACTATTCCTACACTCTGGGCTACAAGATTTCTGCACAACAGAAAGCGAGAATCAGAAACGTGATGTACTACAGTCCTCTGATTCCTGGACCAAAGAAAAATGGTGCTAACACCAGGGCGGCAGGCTATGAAGCTGAAGGCAAACTCGACTTGAAACCGGTAATTATTAAGTGAAGAGTGAAGAGGGAAGAGTGAAGAATTAAATAGAAATTTTAAATATTAGGAAGTTAAAGAAGTTAAAGGAGTTAAAGAAGTTAAAGCCATATGTCTTATGGCTAAAGAGCCTGCAGAAAACTATAGCAAAAAGACTATTGGCTTTAACTTCTAGCGACCGTAGGGAGCGATAACTTCTTTAAATTCTATAACTTCTGAACTTGCTAAAGTTTAATAAAATATATAATGAAATACATAATTACAGCCCCACAGCATATTGATGCCGACATCGTGTTGCCAGCATCAAAGAGTATCAGCAACAGGGCTTTGGTGATAAGTGCGTTGGCAGGTGGCAACAAGCTGCCACAAAACCTCTCTGATTGCGACGACACACGCGTGATAACCCGTGCGCTTGCCAACAATCCATACGAAATAGATATTATGGCTGCAGGCACAGCCATGAGATTTATGACCGCATATTTATGCACTCAAGAGGGCGAACATGTGATAACAGGCACAGAGCGTATGCGCCATCGCCCTATCGGAATATTGGTAGACGCCTTGCGCTATCTTGGTGCCGACATCGAATATGTGGGCGAAGAGGGCTATCCGCCCTTGAAGATAAAAGGCAAAACCCTTGAAGGCGGTAGACTGGAGATGCCAGGCAACGTGAGCTCACAATATATCTCGGCATTGCTCATGATAGGTCCGAGCCTGAAAAATGGTATCGAGCTACATCTGAAGGACGAGATTGTTTCGCGACCATATATCGACCTCACACTATGGACGATGACAGAATATGGAGCCGACGTGGAGTGGACCGACGTAGACACCATTACCGTGAGGCCAAAGCCATATACCGAGCGTGAATTCTATATCGAAAACGACTGGAGCGCTTCATCTTACTGGTATGAGATATTGGCGCTAATAGATGATAGAGAGTCGAAGATAAGACTCGAAGGACTCATGGATGGTTCTAAGCAAGGCGACTCTATGGCCCGATATATCTCTTCGATATTAGGAGTGAAAACAGCCTTTGCCACACGCAAGGAGAATACTCCAACCACGGTAACCCTGTCGCGCCACATGCGCACATTGCCACGACTCGACTACGACTTCATTAATTCGCCCGACTTGGCACAGACCTATGTGGCTGCATGCTGCGCTATGAATGTTCCATTCCATTTCACCGGACTTGCAAGCCTTAAGATAAAGGAAACCGACCGCATAGAGGCGCTGAAGACAGAACTCAGAAAGTTGGGCTTTGTGGTGAAAGATGCTAATAACAGCGAGCTGATATGGGATGGCGAGCGATGTGAGCCTACAGGCGAAGCCATCGATACCTACGAAGACCACCGTATGGCTATGGCTTTTGCACCATTGGCTATAAAGCTCGGAAAGATTGAAATCAACAATCCGCAAGTGGTAACAAAGTCGTATCCTGCATACTGGGACGACCTTAAGAAAGCCGGTTTTGAGATATGCTCTATCTGATAATAGCGCTGATAGTGCTCGGCATAGTGGCTGCCCTGATAGCAGTCGTTAGGTCGAAGCAAGGACATATAGACGAGGTGGTGACGACAACTGCCGACTGCGGCACCTGTAATGGCGAAAACACCAAGTGCGAGCAGGAGTGCATGATGGAAGCAGCCACCAAGCCAATAGTATATTTCGACGACGAAGAATTAGACCGCTATCGCCATCGCCCTTCCGACTGCTATACCGACGAGGAGGCAGAAGAGTTTGCTGAGGTGATGTACACCATGCGACCCGAAGAGGTGAAGGATTGGAACCGCAGTCTGATTCTAAGAGAGATTAATGTGCCCGACCAGATAAAGGACGAGCTGATAATGATGATCGACCATCAATAACCCACTTTTCTTTCTTTATGGAAACATTAAAAGAAAAAACAGCCAAGGGAATGTTCTGGGGCGGCATGAATAATGTGGTGCAACAGATAATAGGCTTGGTGTTTGGCATTATCTTGGGCCGACTGCTCTGTCCCGACGACTATGGCTTGATAGCCATGATAATGGTGATATCGCTCATAGCTACGGCTTTGCAGAATAGCGGTTTTAGCGTGGGACTAATAAATATCAAGCAGCCCACCCACAAAGACTATAATGCCGTGTTTTGGTTCAACATCCTGATGGGTGGCTCCTTGTATCTGCTGTTGGTGGCTTGTGCGCCACTCATAGCCTGGTACTACAACGAACCACGCCTGACGTCGCTCTGCCGCTACGCCTTTCTTACTGTGGTGATGTCGAGCATGGGAACTGCCCAAAGCGCTTATCTCACCAAGAATATGAAGGTGAAGGAGATGGCAAAGACCGGCATGACGGCAGTATTGGTGTCGAGCATAGTTGGCGTAATCATGGCATACTTCGGCATGGGCTATTGGGCGTTGGCTTCACAGTCGATAGTGTTTATCGGCATGAACTCCCTGCTGCTATGGGTGTTTTCAGATTGGCGCCCAACCCTTGAGTTCGACTTTTCGCCCATAAAGCGCATGTTTCGATTCTCCGTGAAGATGTTGGCAACCAATATCATCAACCACGTCAACAACAACGTGCTCAACATATTGCTCGGAAAATATTATTCCACCACAGCCACGGGATATTACAACCAGGCATATCAATGGAATTTCAAGCTCTTTAGCTTGGTGCAAGGCATGCTCTACCAGGTTACGCAACCCATGCTGGTGAGCCTACGCGAAGAGCCCGGCAGACAGCTCAACGCCCTGAGAAAACTCATCCGCTTCACAGCCTTTCTCTCGTTTCCCCTGTTGCTTGGCTTTGGCTTGGTGTCTACAGAGTTTATCTCCGTCACCATTACCGACAAATGGCTGCCTGCAGCAAAACTTATAAAGATACTATGCGTAGGAGGAGCCGTGATGCCATTGCATACCGCCCTGTCGTATATGGTGATAACCAAGGGACGCTCAGATATCAACTTCTGGTGCACAATAGGACTTGGACTCGTGGAAATGCTGATAATGATAACCATTTGGCAACTCGGCATCACTACCATGGTGGTGGCATATACTTCGATAAACGTGGCGTGGGTATTGGTGTGGCATTTCTTTGTGCGCCGCCTCACAGGCTACAGCCTTCTGCATCTGCTCATGGATACCGTGCCATTTGCCCTTGCAGCCTTCGGAGTGATGGCGCTATGCTATGTGACTACGATGTCGATAACCAACAACTGGCTGCTCCTTGCTGCGAGAATACCTATGGCGGTGGTGCTATACTTTGTGGTGATGAAGGTGGCGCGAGTGAAGATACTCGACGAGTGTTTGCAGTTTGCAAAAAGAAAAGTTAAACACTAAACACTACACATTAAACATTACACATTAAACATTATGAAAATAGCATTTTTGATATCTGCCCATACCGACGCCAAGCAGCTACACAGGCTTGTAGACGCTTTGCCCGACGGCTCGCAGAAATATATACATATCGATGCCAAGAGCAACATTCAGCAGTTTGAGCAAGAACTGGCTACTGCTCAGGGTGTGCACTTCTTGAAGCATAGAGTCAACGTGGTGTGGGGAAGCTTCAACGAGGTGGAATATCAGATGGAGCTGATACGCGAAGCCCTGACCTGCAATCCCGACTATCTGATTACGATAAGCGGCATGGACTATCCTGTGTGGAGCAAGCAGCGCATCACAGACTATCTTAGCTCACTTAACCATCGAAACATATTGATGGGCATACGCATGACAGCCGACGACCATGCGTCGAGACAATATCGCGAATACCGATTTATGAACTCTCGCCCATGGAAAAAGGGTGGAGCGGGTAGCAAACTGCGTGTTGCCATTCGCAAGATAATTGCCGCCATGGGAATAAAGAAGCCGCTATACGCCATGAGCGATGGCAAGCGCTACGACCTATACAAGGGCGCTGCATGGTGGGCTATTACGCCCGAGCTGGCAACCGAAGTGTTGAAGCAATGGGACGACAACGGGGCGCTGAAGAAATACTTCTCGTCATCGTTCTGTCCTGCCGAAACCTTTGTGCAGACCATAGCATTCAATTCAGAATATAAAGATAAGTGTATGCTCGTGGAAGGCAAATATACCACCCTGGCAGCACTAACACCAATGACATTCATCGACTATAATCCAACCGTGAAGTTGCTCGACGAAACCGACTATGACAGGATAGTGGAGTCGGGCAAGATGTTTTGCCGAAAGATAGTTAGCGGCACGAGCGACAAGCTGGTCGAGATGTTTAATGAAAGGTAAGAGATATATAAAGAGATTATGAGTTTCAACGCAAAAGAACTAAAAGAGAAATATAATCCAGATGGTTCGGTGACATACAAGATGCAGCAACGCATGCTGGACTTGCTGAAAGTTATCGACGCCATCTGCCGTAAGCACAATATGCAGTATTGGCTGTCGGGAGGCACCATGCTTGGCGCCATTCGCCACCAAGGCTTCATACCTTGGGACGACGATTTGGACATAGAGATGTTTCGTCCCGACTTCGAGAAGCTGATGAGAATCCTGCCATCAGAATTGCCCGACAGCATCCGATTGCAATGGCACACCACAGACAAGAACTATTTTTTCCAGTATGCCAAGGTTAGAGACTGCAATAGCGAGGTGTTTGAACATAATGGCTACGACAAGATATGGCGCGAGCATGGAGTGTGGGTAGACATATTCCCTGTGGAGCCATCGCCACGATGGGCACATAAGCTGTCGTGTGCCACCCTTGGACATTGCTATAAGATGCTTCGTACAGCCAAAAACCCCAACGATGTGGTGGGCAAGGTGAGACTATTGGCAGCACTAAACCGAAATATCATTTACCCTCTGCTTCGCGCCATAGCAAAAGTGTGGCGAGTAGACTATTACGATTTCTCGTTGGGCACACCATATTATATTCGCAGCAAGAAAGATGCTATATTGCCAGTTAGATATGTGAAGTTTGAAGACTTCGAGGCACCTGTGATGAATAAGGTAGAAGAAGCCCTCTCGGTAAGATTCCATAACTATATGGAGTTGCCAGAGAATCCTGGTAGCCAGAACCATTCCGACGATGTAAAGATTTGGTAGCCATGTGGGAAATACTTCAGTATCCATTCTTCCAAAACGCATTGCTCGGTAGTTTGTTGGCAAGCATATTGTGTGCCATCGTTGGCACATATATCGTGTCGCGCCGCTTAGTGTTCATAAGTGGCGGCATCACCCATGCCTCGTTTGGCGGTATAGGTCTTGGCGTATATTTCGGGCTAAACCCTATATTGTCGGCTATGGCATTTGCGGTGGCAAGTGCGTTGGGAGTGGAATGGATGTCGAGGAAAGGCGATGTGAGAGAAGACTCAGCGATAGCGATGTTTTGGACCTTAGGCATGAGCGTAGGCATCATCTGCTGTTTCCTTTCGCCAGGCTTCATGCCCGACCTCTCGTCGTATCTCTTTGGCAATATCCTCACCATCGATAGCCACGACCTATGGCTATTGGCAGGAGTAACCATGCTTGCCGCAATAATCTTTATGGCGTTCTATCGACAAATATTGAGCATATCCTTCGACTCCACCTTTGCACAATCGCAAGGACTGCCCGTGCTGCTGGTGGAATATGGTCTGATGGCTTTGGTGGCTATGACCATAGTGGCAACCCTGCGCATGGTGGGCATAGTGCTCGCTATAAGTCTGCTCACCATTCCGCAGATGACCGCCAACCTGCTAACCAGCAGTTTTAAGCGCATCATCTTTTGGAGCATGCTGATAGGGTGGGTAGACTGCCTGGTGGGCTTAGCCATATCATATTATTGCAATGTGCCTTCAGGAGCATCTATAATATTTGTCAGCATAGTGATTTATGCCATTGTCAAGGCAATAAAATGGAGCATAAAGCGTTTTTAAGTTTAAAGTTTGAAAGCTAAGAAATCATATATACTCGTTGCTGTAGTAGCCCTGGTGGCGCTATTGGCAAGCTGTTCGACCGAGAAGAACACTTCGCGGTCGAGATGGTGGCATTCCTTTAATGCGAGGTATAATACATATTATAATGGTTCGGTGGCATATATTGATGCTTCGCTCGAAAAAGAAAACGGCAACAAGGACAACTTTACCGAGATGATTCCGATGTATACCGTGGGCAACAAGAAGAGCCGCGAACTGGGCAAAGCCAACTACGATAAGGCTATAGAGAAATGCGAGAAGGCAATAAAACTACATAGCATCACCAAGCGCCCTGAATGGACCAAGCGCCGACGAAAAACCGAGCGCGATATAGAATGGTTGAGCCGAAAGGAGTATAACCCATTCTTGTGGAAGGCGTGGATGCTCATGGGACGTTCGCAGTTTTATCAAGGAGCCTTCGACGAGGCAGCTTCTACATTCTCGTATATGTGTCGTCTATATGCCACCCAGCCAGCCATCTATGGCAGAGCAAGAGCGTGGCTCGCTAAGAGCTATATAGAGCAAGATTGGCTCTACGATGCCGAAGACGTGATTCGCAATATGCAACGCGACTCCATACATTGGCGTGCGCAGAAAGAGTGGGATTTCACCTATGCCGACTATTATATTCATACAGGCGACTACGATAAGGCAATACCATACCTAAAGAAATCCATAGACCACGAGATGAGAAAGAAACAGAAGGCACGCCTCTGTTTCCTACTCGGTCAGCTATATGCTGCCACAGGCAAGAATGCTGAGGCATATAAGGCTTTCAAGAGCGTGGTAAGGAAGAATCCGCCTTACGAGCTGGAGTTTAATGCCCGTATTGCCATGACCGAGGTGATGGGAGCTTCGCAAGCCAAAAAGATGGTGGGCAAGCTAAAGCGCATGGCGGCATCTGACAAGAATAAGGATTATCTCGACCAGGTGTATTATGCCATCGGCAATATCTATCTTGCTCAGAAAGACACCATGAAAGCCATCAGCAACTACGAGAAGGGCAACAAGAAAGCTACTCGTAGCGGTATTGAGAAAGGTGTGCTGCTACTGAAGCTTGGCGATTTGTATTGGCAACAAGAGAAATTCTCGGATGCTCAGCGATGCTATGGCGAGGCTATCGGCTTGCTCGATAAAGATCGCAAAGACTATGAGCAGCTGTCGGCACGCTCAAAGGTGCTTGACGAGCTGGTGCCTTATACCGACGCCATACATCTGCAAGACTCGTTGCAGGCTTTGGCAAAGATGAGCGAAAAAGACAGAAATGCTGCCATCGATAGGGTGATAGCAGAACTGAAACGACAGGAGAAAGAGCAAAAACGACTGGAAGACGAAAAGAATGCTCAGCAGACCATGCAACGCAATGGCGCTATGGGCAACAGAAATAATACCAATAGAAATAATACTGCGCAAACTCAGCAAAACAACCGTCAGAATGCGGTGTGGTATTTCTATAATGCTATGGCTGTGCAGCAGGGTAAGCAGGCTTTCGAAAAACTTTGGGGAAAGCGCGAGAATACCGACAACTGGCAGCGTGTGAACAAAACTGTGGTGGGCAACCTTAATGGCGATGCCGACATGGAGCTTACCGAAGAGCAGAAAGACTCTATAGTAAAGGCTGAGCTGGCGCAAGACTCTTTGGAGCAGCTCAAGGATAGTGCGCAAAACGACCCGCATAAGCGTGAGTATTATCTTGCGCAGATACCATTTACCGAAGACCAGGTGGCAACGAGCAATCTCGCCATTATGGATGGATTGTATAATTCGGGTGTGATATTCAAAGATAAGCTCGATAATCTTGACTTGTCGAAGAAACAGTTCACACGCCTCGAAACTCAATATCCCGACTTTGAGCAAAAGGCTGATATGTATTATCATCTATTCTTGCTCTATTCGCGCTTAGGACAGCACGATGTGGCTGCAGGATATGTGGAGAAACTAAAGGCGGAATATCCAGAGAACCAATGGACGATATTGCTTACCGACCCTTATTTCAAAGAGAATGCGCAGTTTGGCGTGCATATCGAAGACTCGCTATATGCTGCCACCTACGATGCTTTCAAGGCAGATAGACTCTCGGAGGCTAAGGCTAATGCACAGATTTCTGCCACCCGATTCCCATTAGGCGAGAATAGAGATAAATTCTTGTTTATAGGCGGATTGGCAAAGCTCAACGATGGCGACAGCAATGGCTGTGTGGACGATATGAAGGCTGTGGTAGAGAAATTTCCACAAAGCAAGTTGGCTGAAATGGCGGGCATGATAGTGAACGGAGTGAATGCAGGCAAACCTCTGCATGGCGCACGCTTCGACCTTGGCGATGTGTGGACTCGACGTACGGCTGTGCTTGCTGATAGCGACTCGATAAATGCTAAGACTTTCGATGCTGAGCGCAATACGGAGTTTGTGTTTATGCTTGCTTATGTGCCTGATTCTGTCGACGAGAATAAACTGCTATACCAGATGGCGAAGGTAAACTTCACCCATTATGTGGTGCGCAACTTCGACCTCGCTATCGAGGATGCTAATGGTTTGCGCCGTATGGTGGTTAGAGGATTCAGAAACTACGACGAGGCGTTGCAGTATGCACGCGGATTGTCGGAGCAAGCTGGTTTGCAACAGCTGTTGTCGGGATGCAAGGCGATAGTGATAAGCGATAAGAATCTGCCATTGCTCGGCACCAACTTCAGCTATGCCGACTATCAGGACTTCTATGATAAGAATTTTGCTCCGCTTAAGATAAGCTCTCACCCTCTGCTTACCGAGCCTATACATGTGGCTCCAAAGGAGGATGCCGAGCGCGAAACTTCGGCACCTGCAGAAGCTAAGGCTGACAATGAAAACAATGGCAATACCGATGGCGAATTGCTGTTGCCTGTGGAGGAAGAGGTGAAGAAGAAGGCTGAGGCTAATGAGGAAATAATTCCTCTTGAGCCTGAGAAGAAGGTGGAGAATAATAATGTAGACGACACTATAATTCCTCTTGAGCCTGAGAAGAAGGTGGAGAATAATAATGTAGACGATACTATTATTCCGCTCGAGCCTGAGAAAAAGCAGAATGCTGGCAACAACGAGAATAATGACGACGAGATTATAATCATCGACGACGATAGCAACAAGGCTACAGACGACGAAATATATTTCGAAGATACTCCACAACCTCAGCAAAACAAAAAGGAAGCCAAGAAGCAAGAGAAATACGAGCTCGAAGATGAGTATTTCGACTTGGACGGTTTTTAAGTGAAGAGGGAAGAACGAAGAGGGAAGAACGAAGAATTAAAGTGAAGAAAGGATATTATGCAAAATGGACTTATACTTTGGGTTGACGACGAGATAGAACATCTCAAGGCCCATATAATATTTCTTCAGAAGAAAGGCTACGAAGTGGTTACTGTGACAAATGGCGCTGATGCCATTGAGCAATGCCGACAGCGTAGCTTCGACATCATCATGCTCGACGAGATGATGCCTGGACTTACTGGTCTTGAAACTCTGCAGAAGATAAAGATAATATCGCCTGAGACTCCTGTGGTGATGGTGACGAAGAGCGAGGAGGAGGATATCATGGACCAGGCTATTGGCTCTAAGATTGCCGACTATCTGATAAAACCCGTAAACCCAAGTCAGATATTGCTTACGCTAAAGAAGAATATTCATCGCAAGGAGATTGTTACCGAGGTTACGCAGTCGGGATATCAGCAAAACTATATGGATATAGCGCAGCAGATAGAACAATGCAAAACTGCCGACGACTGGATAGAGGTGTATAAGCGACTTGTGCATTGGGAGCTGGAGCTTAGTTCTGCCGATAGCGGTATGACCGAGATGCTGAATATGCAGAAGGAGGAAGCAAATATCGGTTTTGCAAAGTATATCAGGAACAACTATCTCGATTGGGTGGCCCAGCAACCAAAGGAACATCCTATGCTCAGTACCGAGATATTCAAGAAGAAGGTGTTCCCAACTATCGATGATGGCGAAAAGGTGTTTTTGATAGTTATCGACAACTTCCGCTACGACCAATGGCGTATGCTCGCTTCCGAGATTGGCGACATGTTTGATATCGATGAGCAACTATATTACACCATTCTTCCTACTGCCACTCAGTATGCTCGCAACGCTATATTTAGTGGTTTGATGCCTAACATGATTGCGGAGATGTTTCCCGACTTGTGGGTAGACGAAGACGAGGAAGAAGGCAAGAACCTCAACGAGGGTCCGCTGATAAAAACTCAGATAGAGCGCTATCGTCGCCACGACAGTTTCTCGTATCATAAAATCAACGACTCTGTGGCAGGCGACAAATTCCTGCAGCAGATGAATTCGCTTTCGGGAAATGATTTGAATGTTGTAGTAGTAAACTTCATAGATATGCTTTCGCATGCTCGCACGGAATCGAAGATGGTGCGCGAACTTGCCAACAACGAGTCAGCATATCGTAGCATCACCGTGAGCTGGTTCAGACATAGTATCATGGCTGACATCTTGCGCCGCCTTTCGCAGACCGACTATAAGGTGATCGTTACTACCGACCATGGTAGCATCAGAACATCGAAGCCTGTGAAGATTGTTGGCGACCGCAACACCAATACCAACCTCAGATATAAGTTGGGCAAGAACTTGAATTATAATGCCAAGGATTTGTTTGTTATCAAAGATCCTTTGAAGGCACAACTGCCAGCACCAAACATCAGCACCTCGTATGTGTTTGCCACAGGCGACTCGTTCTTTGCATATCCTAACAACTACAACTACTATGTGTCTTACTATAAAGATACATTCCAGCATGGTGGCGTCTCGATGGAGGAGATGCTCGTGCCGTTGGTAACTCTTACTCCAAAGAAAAGATAAAACAACAAAAGGTGGCTACCCACGATAGCCACCATAAAACAAGAAATAGCAATGGAAATAAAAATTGAATCATTGGATGGCATCCGTGCAGCAGCTAAAGAATTCGTTGCCAACATCGGCGATGCCACAGTTTTTGCCTTCTATGGCTCTATGGGAGCAGGCAAGACAACATTCATCAAAGCTGTTTGTGAGGAACTTGGCGTAGAAGATGTTATCACATCGCCAACCTTCGCCATCGTTAATGAATATCGTTCGGCGACTACCGACGAACTAATATATCACTTCGACTTCTATCGCATTAAGAAGCTCGACGAGGTATACGATATGGGCTACGAAGACTATATCTATAGTGGTGCCCTATGCTTCATCGAGTGGCCAGAGCTGATAGAAGAACTTCTGCCTACTGATGCCGTAAAGGTGAATATCACGGTAGGCGAAGATGGTTGTCGCAAGGTGGTAGTGAATGAGTAATATATATATAAATAATGTGCGCTATAGGCTGATGTCTGTAGCGCATTTTTTTGTTGCATGCTATTGTTTTTTGTAGCTATGCAAAAAAATAGCATGATTGATGTAGCACATTTGTTGTTTCCTACGTCTCTATAATTAGAAGCACATAAAGATGGTGTGCTGAAATAGTTAAACCAAACACAGAAAGATATGAAAAAGGTTTTATTTTCTTTGCTCTTGGCTATGGCAACATTTGCAGCCAATGCCACAACTCCCGACGAAATATTCACCATGTTTAAGCACATGCCTAATGCTTCGTATACCCACCTGCCGAAGCTGTTGATAAAAGCAGGACTGGCGTGTGGCAAGAATGATGTTGACGACGATGCAAAGGATATTGCCAAGAAAGTTAGCTCTATCTCCGTGCTCGAACTCGAAGATTGCAGCAAGAAGGTGAAAGACGATTTTGCAGAGGCTGTATCTAAGCTCAATACTGGGAAATATGAAACTCTCGTGAAATCTAACGACGATGATGAGAAAGTGAATATCTTGCTCAAAACATCGAAAGATACTATAAAAGAGATGCTCATTGTGGATATCGATGGCGATGAAGCCACATTGGTGCAGATAAAAGGAAAGATTAAACGCTCGGATATTGACAAGATGGTGAAGTTCTCAACAAAATAGAATAGCGAGACTGATGCCTATATACATTATTATATGGACGTAAAGGAATTCAAACAACGTTTCATTCCATGTTCGCAAAGCATGTATTGGACAGCCTACCGACTATCAGGCTCTGACTCTGAAGCGCAAGACATAGTGCAGGAAACATTCCTACGGCTATGGACACATCGCGAAAAGCTAAGCGAGGTTATAAATGCCGAAGCTTACTGCGTGAGGATGGTGCGCAATGTGTTTGTAGACATGCATAGAGTGAAGAAACTGAAGATTGCTGCCATAGATGGCGAAGTGGTGCGTGTGGCTGATGCCGATGATGTGGGGCAGGGAATGGAGCAACGTCAAATGGCTGATGTTGCTAAGCAGATGATAGACAAGCTGCCTGAACAACAACGCAAAATCATCATGATGAAAGATGTGGAAGACTACAGCTATGATGAGATTGCCGAAGCTACAGGAATGAATGGTAGCACCATTCGTACCACCCTCAGCCGTGCACGAAAGGCAGTAAGAAAGATGTTTAATAGTGTTGGACTAACAAAACAATGATGATGGAAGAAAAAGATATTAGAATATTGCTCAATAATTATTATGCTGGCGAAACTGACGAGGTAGATGAAAATCGTCTCGTAGACTATTTCGCTACTGCTGATGTTCCTCAGAATTTGGCTGAAGATAAGCGTATGTTCTTTGCGCTATATAATCTTGGGGAAGCCCATGGCGCTGCAAATATCGAAGCCAAGATGAAACGCCAAGTGGAAATATGGAATATGATAGAGAGCAAGACAGCTAAACGCATTCAGCGCAATTCCGTGAGATGGCTTGTGGGAGTGGCAGCATCTCTGTTGGTTATCGTCTCCGTAGGCGTAATGTCGTTGGTAAACAAGGCAGACTCTTATACAGCGCAGCAACAGCTATTCCACGATGAGCAGTTGCAAGATGAGCATAGACAATATTCTGAGCAAGAGATACAGCAAGCAAGGTATATCACTCAGATGGCGTTGGCAAAATTCTCGAAGAGTATGGACAAGGGACTTGATGTCTTGAATAAAAATTAGTATAATAGATATGAAAAAGGTAGTTGTTACATTATTAATGGTTGTTGTTGCCCAGCTGGCTATGGCACAGGATATCGTCTTCAAGAAATATGAGGATGCAAAGGGAGTGCAAACAGTATACTTGTCGAAGACTCTACTCTCGTTGGCTGCAGGTTCGTTAGACGATGTAGAAGATATGGACTTGCGCTCTATAGCCGGAAAGCTCGATAATCTCCGCATCCTTGATTGCGATAAAGCAGGTATGGCGGCAAAGATAAAAGTCGACGCTTTGGCAGCCTTCAAGAACGGACGATACGAAGAGATGATGAGAGTAAACGATGGCGACGAGAAGACTTTCATCTACTTCCGCAAGAATGGTAAGAAAAACGAGTTTGCCCTGCTGAATATTGAAAAGGACGAAGTGCAGTTGATAAACATCATCGGCACCATGACCCTGGAAGATATAAAGAGGTGTATGAAATAGGTGAAAAAAGTAAAAAGGTAAAAGGGATCCCTTTTACCTTTTTACTTTTTTACCTTTAAACTACTTCACCAATACTACCAAGTATTTACTTGTGCTCCAGAATAGCTGAGGATTTGTGATGCGCAATATATATTGCTTGTTAGCATCCTGAGTTAGAGTGTAGCTACTTGAAGGATGAGTGGTGAGGAGTTTTGCCGACTTAGAGTATAGCTTAATCTCCTTGTCCACGCGGATATCAATCTTGGTGAAATAACTCTTGTTGAAGTTAGACTGCAATACCTTGCCATCGTCCAAGATTCGTTGGTTCTTCAACTCCTTCTTAGTTCCGAAAACAAACCAAGCGGTATTCAACTGCTTGTCTTGCTCGTTGATGGTCTGAGTTTTGCCTGCACTTTCGCTCTTCAAACTTGAAACAGAAGTATTCAAGTTATTAATAGTCTCGTCAAGTTCTACGATATGTATATCCTTAGCGTCGAGTTCTGCACGAAGCTGCTGCAACTGCTGATCTTTCTCGTCAAGTTGCTTTATCATATTCTCTATAGTGCGCTTCATCTCCTCGCCCTTGAAAGAACTTTCGCGGAGCTGGTTCTGAAGTTTCTTAATGAGCTCACGGTTTTGCGCCATTTTGCTAGAGATGAATTTCACATTCTCTTTAATCTGGCTTGCCTTGTTGGTGCCTTCACCATCCTTCACGATGTTCACTCTGTTTTCAGCCTCATTAATTTCTCTGAAGCCCTCCTGAATCTCGTTGAGTGTGCCCATCATGTCGTTGATTTCATTATCGCGCTGTGCAATAATACTCTTCAAACTGTCGGCTTGGGCCATACTCTCTACCGAAGGTCCTTTGCTCTTACTATCGCAGCCAGTCAGAAGCAATGCTCCTGCCATGGCAAAAAGGATAATTTTTCTCATAATTACTCTTGTTTTGAATCTTTGGTATTTTTTCCTGCCACTACTATGACGATCTCGCCCTTTGGAGGCGTTTGTGTGAAGTGGTCTACTAATTCATTTAATGTTCCTCTGACGCTTTCTTCAAACATCTTTGATATCTCTCTACATACGCTGGCTTGTCTATCTTCGCCAAACACCTCGGCAAACTGCTGTAGTGCTTTCACCAGTCTGTAAGGCGATTCATAGAATATCATTGTGCGAGTTTCGTCGGCGAGATTCTCCAATCTTGTCTTGCGTCCTTTCTTCTGAGGCAAAAAGCCCTCGAAGCAAAATCTGTCGCATGGCAGTCCTGATGATACTATCGCTGGTATGCAAGCTGTTGCGCCAGGTAATGTCTGAACAGTTATTCCTGCCTTAGCAGCCTCACGAGCAAGGAAGAATCCTGGGTCGCTGATGCCTGGCGTACCAGCATCGCTGACCAAAGCTATGGTCTGTCCTGCCTTTAGTCGCTCAACGATAGATGCGGATGTGCCATGCTCGTTGAACTTATGATGCGACATCAAATGTGTGTGAATGTCGAAGTGCTTAAACAACTTTCCCGTTGTTCTTGTATCTTCGGCAAGCACCACGTCGGCTTCTTTTAATATGCGTATAGCACGAAGCGTCATGTCTTCCATGTTTCCCACAGGAGTGGGTACGATATATAGTGTCCCCATAACAATGAGCAAATTTAATGTAATTCCAAGACAATACAAAATTTATTCACATTTATTTTGAAATGCCACCTATATTTCATATAATAGCTCTATATATATGCACTCGGGAATGAAAAAGAAAACTTCGTATTTCTTTTGTCATTATATAAGATAGGCTACACTCGGCAATTTGTGAGCACGCTCACATTGCACTCGCTTGCACTATCTTTCCACTCTTTTAGATAAATTTCTCACACTCAAGAATGCAAATACATTTGCATTCTCTTCGTTTAATCGAAATTTTGCACTACCTTTGTCGACATGATGGAAAATTTATATGGGGAGTCACACCGCCCAGGCAGAATAGAAGTTGTGTGTGGTTCGATGTTCTCTGGAAAGACTGAAGAACTAATACGCCGTATGAAACGTGCGAAGTTTGCTAAACAGAGGGTTGAAATTTTTAAGCCTTCCATAGATACAAGGTATTCCGACGAAGACGTGATAAGCCACGACCACAACATGATACCAAGTACTCCTATCGACTCGTCGGCTTCTATTTTGTTGTTGTCGAGCGAGACTGACGTTGTGGGCATCGACGAAGCACAATTCTTCGATGATGGCATCGTTGACGTATGCAACCAGCTTGCTAACCGTGGTGTTCGCGTCATCATTGCTGGTTTGGATATGGACTACCTTGGCAAACCGTTCGGTCCTATGCCTGCCCTTTGCGCCATTGCCGACGATGTCACTAAGGTGCATGCCATCTGTGTGCGCTGTGGTGCCTTGGCTTATGTTAGCCATCGCCTCGTTGCTAATACCAAGACCGTGATGCTTGGTGAGCAGACAGAATACGAACCTCTCTGTCGCGAATGCTATCGCAAGGAGATGGGAGAGAGCGCTGAAACAAAAGAATAGATTTTTGTTTCCCTTCATAATTCCGCCTAAATAAAAAACTTTAATTCCAAACGAATATGCCCGAGAAGATTACATTCGACTATTTCATTCGTAAGGCAGGCATCGTGACATTAGTGGTGCTGGCAATCCTTATTGTAAAATATCTCGGCGAAGTGTTGTTGCCATTTGTCGTAGCATGGCTCTTTGCCTATTTGCTTTATCCTATCGTACGCTTTGTGCAAGACAAGCTGCGAGTAAAGATAAGGGCGCTGGCTATCGTCATCACTTTATTTTTCGTTATCGGAATAATAGGCGGAATCCTATGGTTCATCATACCGCCTATGATAGAGCAGTTTGAGAAGTTGGGTGATGTGCTTTCGCGTTGGGTGCAGCAAACCACACATTCTAATAGCATTACAGCCTTGATACAATCGTGGATTCAAGACCATAGGGTAGAGGTGGAACGGTTCTTCAAGAGCAAAGACTTCTCTGATGCCATACGCAACAGCATGCCTAAGGTAGTGTCGTTTGTTGGTCAAACAGCAAACATATTGTTGAGTATCGTGGCGTCTATGATCACCTTATTATATATGTTCTTCATCTTGCTCGACTACGAATACCTTACTGCCAACTGGATACGCATATTCCCTGAAAAGAATCGTCCTTTCTGGCGTGAGCTAATGAAGGATGTAGAATGTGAGCTAAATAAATATATTCGTGGTCAGGGTCTTGTGGCTCTTTGCATGGGTATCATGTTCTGTATCGGCTTTTCCATCATGGATTTCCCTATGGCTATCGGCTTAGGCATCCTCATCGGCATCATGGACCTTGTACCATATCTCCATACCTTTGCCCTGATACCTACGGCTTTCCTCGCTATGCTCAAGGCTGCCGACACAGGACAAAACTTCTGGATGGTGTTCGGTATGGCTGTTGGCTTGTTCTGCGTAGTGCAGATTATTACCGATGCTATCGTTACTCCACGCATCATGGGCAAGACCATGGGACTCAATCCAGCCATCCTCTTGCTGTCGCTATCAGTATGGGGAGCACTCCTTGGCTTTATCGGACTTATCATAGCGCTGCCACTAACAACTCTTATCATGGCTTATTGGCAACGATATGTAACTAAAGAAAAGCAGCCTGCAACGGCACTCCATAAGCCTAAACAACCCAACGACGACGACCAAAAACTATGATATTTACGAAAATTAGATAAAAAATCTTAGAATAATTTGCGAATATCAAATAATTGTCGTAACTTTGCACTCGCTTTATCAAAAGATGGTTTAGAGACTCGCTAGCTCAGCTGGTAGAGCACAACACTTTTAATGTTGGGGTCATGGGTTCGAGCCCCATGCGAGTCACAACCCAAGCAAATATAAAGAGGATATTACTTCGGTAACATCCTTTTTTTTTGTATTTATACTCATTTTTATATGATAATTGTAAAGCATACTGAATAAATAGTATGATAACGATATATTTATTCATATATTTGTTTTGTTTCTCGTGTTTTTTGTTACCTTTGCGAAGTCTATTGCAGAATTTGCTGCTTGATTTGCAACACCAAGATAAGTAAAGTCTGCAACAAGGCATATCCAGAGCTGCCAAGCTCTTTTCTTAGCCCTAAAGTTAGAGCTTATTAAATGTAGTTCAGGTGTTATGAAATTATTTTTTTTAGTGTTGCAAAATTAAAAATGAGAGAGAATGAAAAAACTGTTATCTCTTCTTACATTATTAGTAGTGACGCTAACTGCGTCGGCAACCGCCTACCACAACACACTTTATGTGCAGGAGAATGGTGAAGTAGTTTCTAAGGCAGAGAATGCTGAGATTACTGTTGTTGAAAAGAGCGATGGCAAGTTTGATGTAACATTGCCTGCCTTCTCAAACGCAGACACAGCTTTTGAGTCGTTCACCTTTGAGGCAACAGGCGCTGATGGCAAGCTCACAGCTACCAACGTGGTTGTTCCTGGAGCATACTCAGGCTTCTTGGATGCTACCGTTTCTATGGACGGTACTATTAAAGACGGTAAGCTTACAGCTACATTCGATGTTGACTATGATGGTATTTGCACCTTAAAACTTGGCTATGGCGTATCATTCTTTACTCCTGTCACCACTCCTTATACCGATTGGGCAAACGTTAAGCAGGGAGAAGCTGAACCTGTAAACTTTGAGAATGCAAAGGTTGACTGGACAGAATATGAAAAGGGTGTTTATAGCGTAACATTCAAGAATCTCACTATTAATGGTGCAGAGATTGGCGACTTCGAAATCAAGGATATTACAGCCGACGAAAAGGGCGCATTAACAACCTCTGCTTTCAATGGTACTTGGACACGTGTTGTCGAGGGCAATGCCGTAGGAGCAGCAGTAGACGATATCGTTGTTATCAGCGACTTCCAGGGTTCGCTTGCTAACGATAAGCTTGTTGTGAAGTATACCATGGATTTGGAGGGCACAACTGGTAACGTAGCCGTTGTATTTGGCGAGAAGTACGTTGCTCCTATCCTTCCAGTAATTTATAAGAACGATTTGATAGTTGTTCGTGGTGGAGCTTCAAAGAGCTATGAAAATGCAGAAGTTTCTGTTCTTGACAAGGGTGAAGGTAAATACGAGGTTATCCTCCCTGAATTCTCAGATATGGATACTCCAGAGTCTGACGTTATAAAGCAGATTACTTTCGAGGCTAATGGCGAAGAAGTAGATGGCAACCTACACCTTACAGCAAAATCAGAATGGGGCAATACCACAGGTGATGGTGTATGGGGCGACGAAACATTCAATGTTAGCATGGACGCAACTGTAGCTGACGGCAAGCTCTCTGGTACCTTCACAGTTAAGCATCCTGAATATACTGAATTCGATTTCACACTCTACTATGGTGTTCCTGTATCAAGCGTTGTTGGCGTTAATGCAGAGACTGCTAATGGTAAGACTGAAATCTTCACTCTTGATGGTGTTAAACTCAACAGCCTTAAGAAGGGTCTGAACATTGTCCGTACTACCGACGGCAAGGTTAAGAAAGTGATGGTTAAATAAATTCTACGAAGGTTCTAACCTTATCTCGACATAATATTTAAGGTCTTAACCTTCAATCTATAAAAATAGCGCCTACGGCATAGCTATTTTGCAAATATTGCAGAATAAAGCTTTTGCCGTAGGCGTTTTGTCTTTTTATATTGCAAAAAATGAAGCAGGCTTCGATCGCCAACGAAGCCTGCTTCATTGGCCAACGAAGCAAGCTTCGTTTGGCAATGAAGCCTATTGTGTTTTTATCCTCTTTTCCCCTTAAAGAATTCTTGCATAATGGTGCGACACTCTTCTTCGAGAATGCCGGAGGTGACGGTAGTTTTAGGATGAAGGGCATTAGGAGCATAACGCAAAAAGCCACGCTTTTCGTCAGACGCACCAAATACCACACGAGGTATCTGGCTCCAGCCTAATGCGCCTGCGCACATCACGCAAGGCTCCACCGTTACATATAATGTGCAATCGGTGAGATATTTGCCACCAAGCATGTTGGCAGCAGCCGTAATGGCTTGCATCTCGGCATGAGCAGTTACATCGTGGAGAGTCTCTGTAAGATTGTGCGCACGACTTATGATGCGCCCCTTACAAACAACAACTGCGCCAATGGGTATCTCACCATTGGCGCCAGCCTTCTCGGCTTCTTTCAAAGCCATTCGCATAAACGATTCGTCTATGCGAAGAGATTCGTTATTATCCAAAGTCAGAATGGAATTATGTGTGAACAAAAGTTCTTTTGAAACTATTAGTTGTGAACCAAAGTTCCAATCTCTTCGCCATCCATAACCTTCTTCAAGTTGCCCACAATATCCATATTGAAGACATAGATAGGAAGGTTGTTCTCGCGGCACATGCAAATGGCAGTAAGGTCCATAACCTTCAAGCCCTTTTCGAGAACCTCAGAATATGTGATGTCGTTAAACTTAGTTGCGGTAGGGTCTTTCTCAGGGTCTGCAGTATAGATACCATCTACGCGAGTACCCTTGAGCATAACGTCAGCCTCTATCTCAATACCACGGAGCGAAGAACCAGTATCTGTGGTGAAATAAGGGCTACCAGTACCTGCAGAGAAGATACAAACATAGCCTGCCTCCATAGCCTCGATAGCCTTCCACTTGCTATAGAATTCACCGATAGGCTCCATGCGAATAGCTGTTAGCACCTTGTTCTTAACGCCATAAGCACCGAGAGCTGAGCTAAGAGCCAAAGAGTTGATAACAGTAGCGCACATTCCCATTTGGTCGCCCTTTACACGGTCGAAACCTTTCTGCGAACCACTCAAACCACGGAAGATGTTGCCACCACCAATGACGATACCAATCTGCACGCCCATAGCAGCTATTTCCTTTATCTGACGAGCATAGTCCTCCAAACGTTCAGGATCTATGCCATGACCTTGCTTGCCCATAAGGCTCTCGCCGCTGAGCTTCAGAAGTATTCTCTTAAATCTTTCCATAATAGAATATTATTAATGTAATGAATTTATTTCCACAAAGATAGTGCAAGTGAGCGGGATAACAAAAGAAATACGAAGTTTTCTTTTTTGTTCCCGAGTGCAGCTTACCTAATTTAAAGATAATTATATTTATCGAGCTATCCAAGAATCTAAATATAAATTCTATCGCTTAGGGATAACAATTGCCACTTCCTTGAAGGCGTAGCTGCGAAGTTTGTCTTCGTCGTCTCTTAGCACAAGATGCCCGTCAGCCTCCACTTTTTCTATCGATGCCATGAAAATGCCGTCGGAATCTCGATATGGATAAAGTCCGGTGCGACGATATAGGCTGTCGTGATATAAGCTCAGTATCGTCGATTTGCCACCAGCGATAAGGATGTTGTAATATCGTTCGAAGGAGTCGAGGATTCTCTGTAGTAGCAAATCGATGTCTTCTTCATGCTGCGTGATGCTGCAAAGCGAAATAGGGTTTGGCGCATCGCTATGAAACTCTCGTTGGTTTACATCGATACCAATGCCAAAGATGCAAGAGTCGATGTTGCCAGCTTTTAATGATGTTTCGATGAGAGTGCCCGAGAGTTTGTAGTCGTGCCAATAGATGTCGTTAGGCCATTTAAGGCTAAAGCCGTCGGCATAACAATCTAAGGCTTCTTTTATGGCTACAGCCATGGTCATGGACAAAAGAAACTGAGTGCGCACCTCTACATTCTTTGGTTTCAGTTTCAAAGAGAATAGTAGGTTTTTGCCTGGTTCGCTCTCCCAAGTATTAGTGCCCTGTCCACGTCCGGCAGTCTGATGATTGGCAACGGCAACAGCCATCTCGTCATCATCGGCAAGAGCGTACTTGCGCATATAGTCATTGGTGCTACCAATCTCGTTGAGCTTTATAATATTTCTTTTCATAGCAGTTTCCTTCTATACCAAATTGGGGTTAAAGGCATCAACGATATGCTCGTATCGCTTTACATTATTTTGGGTGCCTATTATACAGACGATATCAAACCGGATATCATCTACGATATTAAACATCTTAATATACTGGTTGGCACAGATACCAAGGTTGCGTATCTTCTTTATATCCACAGCCTCTTCGGGTAGCACAACCTCGTCGTGCGACCGGGTTTTCACTTCTACAAAGACTATTGTGGTATGGTCGGGGGTATAGGCAATGACATCTATATCGCGATGGCTACCTGGTGGCGACCAATTAGTCTCCACAATGATATATCCCTCGCGGTCGAGCACATCGGCAGCATGTTGCTCTCCCCATTTACCAACCTTATTGTGTTCTGCCATGATTGTTATTCGGTGGTATAGTCTACATACTCACCCTCGTCGCTTGGAATAATTTTCCTGTTTGCTGTCTGAGGGTCGCGAGTGTCGATGATGGTCTCGCCAGTAGAAGTGCTGGTGGTGCGATGACTTTGGTAAGAACCATTGCTATATCCTGATGTTTGCTTATTTCCTTTGCCTCCCTTTTTAAAATTTCTTACTATTGTCATAGCCTTGAATACCACAAAACCAATAATGGCTATGAAGAAAACGAAGATGAGGACAATGAATAGCAATAAAGATTTCAACATAAGCTCAAGCTACTTTTTATTACGTAAGTTTACAACTACCGACAACACCACATACCATGCTATGATAACAGAGAATGCTGTGATGCCAAATATCATGAGCAATGGCAAGCACGAGATAAGGAAAATATATTTCACCTCGTTGCCCTTCCATCCCCATTGCTTGAACTTTAGTGCAAACATAGGTACTTCGGCAATAAGCAACCAGCAGCTAACGCATATCATCAGCAATACTACAGGAAGCATATAGGCTGAAGACTCCATGAAATTCTGTGCGCCTACAAACAGCGCTCCCCAGAACAAGGCGTTAGCAGGAGTAGGCAAACCGATGAAGCCCAACGACTGGCGCTCATCGAGATTAAACTTAGCCAAACGCAAAGCTGAATATGCTGCCATAACGAAAGCGAAGTATGGCAAATATGGTTTCAGCATCAGTAGCTCTGAAGGATATTCCATGATGCTAAGCTCATAGAAGATGATGGATGAAGGAGCAAAACCAAAGGTTATGTCGTCTGCCAAAGAGTCGAGCTCCTTGCCTATAGGCGACGACACCTTGAGCAAGCGTGCCGACATGCCATCGAAGAAATCGAATACTGCGCCAACGATAATCCACAATAGAGCCATGCGGATATCGCCAAGAAAGGCGTTGTACGTAGCTATACAACCAGAGATAAGGTTGCAGCATGTTATAGAGTTTGGGATATTTCTAACAATAATATTTGCCATAGTTTAATTCTATTATTTGTATGGTTATATATATAATAATGTGTAAAATAAAAAAGGCAGATATGGTGATCTGCCTTTATATTTTGTTCTATTTCAGTTTTGCTATCACCGTAAGGTCGCCTGTTGTTGCTTGTCCCATTTTCACGCAAACCTCGGTACCAATAGGTAGGAATACGTCTACTCGAGAGCCAAGCTTGATAAAACCAAGGTGCTCATCGATGTAACAATCCTCGCCGTCTTTAGCGTATGTCACGATACGACGTGCCACAGCACCAGCAATCTGGCGACACAACACATCTACACCATCAGGAGTGGTAATCATGATATCAGCATGCTCGTTTTCCTCGCTTGCCTTAGGCAGCCATGCTTTATGATAGTTGCCATCGAAATGCTTCACGAACTTCACCTTTCCGTCTACTGGAAACCAGTTGGCATGAACATTAAAGAGACTCATAAAGATAGAAATCATGAGACGACGATCGTGGAAATATGTGTTTTCCTCCACTTCTTCGATAACAACGATCTTGCCATCGGCAGGAGCTACAACAATCTTCTCTGTGTCTTCGCTTCCATAATATCTAATCGGACACCTATAGAAATTGAGGACTATTGCATATACTGTTCCAAATACAGCTACGAAGAGCCAGAATGGAATTTTGTTGTCAAATGATTGCCATAGGACAATAGCTACTGCTATAATTCCCATCAAACCATACAACAAAGTATCTGTTCCTTCACGATGTATTCTTATCTTCTTTATTTTCTTGATTCTGTTGCCCATGTATATATTGTAAGTGTATATATATTAAGAGTAGATTTTTTGCAAAGTTAATTGTTTTTTATCTATTGACAAAATTTTCTATCTCATTCTTTTGGCTATGCGCCTTTTTTGTAGTACTTTTACGGCTCAAAACGCATAACTACATGGAAGATTTCATACATTTACACGTCCACACTCATTATTCCATCCTTGACGGTCAGTCAAAGATTCCCCGCATTGTAGACAAGGCGGTGGCTGACGGCATGAAGGGAATGGCCATCACCGACCACGGTGTGATGTTTGGTATCAAGGAGTTTACCGACTATTGTGCCAAGATAAATAAAGGTAGAAAAAAGGAGGGACTTGAGCCTTTTAAACCTATCATCGGATGTGAGATGTATGTGGCTCGTCATAGCAAGTTCGACAAAGTTGCCGAGAATGGCGACAAGTCGGGCCATCACCTTATTGTGCTTGCCAAAAACTATAAAGGTTACAAGAATCTTATCAAGCTTGTATCAAGGGCATGGGTGGATGGCTACTATTATCGTCCACGTACCGACCGTGAGGACCTTGAGAAATACCATGAGGGTCTCATCGTATGCTCGGCTTGTATAGCAGGCGAGGTGCCTGCTAAGGTGTTGAAGGGAGATATCGAAGGTGCACGCGAAGCTTGTAAATGGTATCACAATATTTTTGGTGATGACTATTATCTTGAGCTTCAGCGCCATGAGGTTACCGACCCTACGCTGCTTGCTAATCGCGAGACATTCCCTTTGCAGCAGCAAGCCAATAAGGCGCTGATAGAAATGGCACGAGAGTTTGGTATCAAACTTGTGTGTACCAACGACTGCCACTTCGAGGATAAGGAAACTGCTGAGGCTCACGACCATTTGCTCTGCTTGTCTACAGGTAAGGATCTTAACGACCCTGACCGTATGCGATATACCAAGCAGGAGTGGTTTAAGACTCGACAAGAGATGAACGATGTCTTTAGCGATATTCCAGAAGCTCTTTCTAACACTCTCGAAATCCTTGATAAGGTAGAGATGTATAGCATCGAACATGGTCCTATCATGCCTTTCTTCCCTATACCTGAAAGTTTTGGTACAGAGGAAGAATGGCGACAGAAGTTCTCTACCGACGACCTATATCGTGAGTTTACTACCGACGAGAATGGCAACAACCAATTGTCGCCAGAAGAAGGCCAGAAGGTTATCGACCGCCTTGGTGGCTACGACAAGATATATCGTATAAAATTTGAAGCCGACTATCTTGCTAAGCTTGCCTATGATGGTGCTCGCGACCCAAGTCGCTATGGCGAGAATCTTTCTGACGAGGTGAAAGAGCATATCAACTTTGAGCTTCACGTAATGAAGACGATGGGTTTCCCGGGCTACTTCCTTATCGTGTCCGACTTTATCAATGCTGCCCGCACCGAACTTGGTGTGATGGTAGGTCCTGGTCGTGGTTCGGCTGCAGGTTCTGTTGTGGCTTATTGCTTGGGTATCACCAAGATTGACCCTCTGAAATACGACTTGCTGTTTGAGCGTTTCTTGAACCCTGACCGTGTGAACCTCCCTGATATCGATACCGACTTCGACGACGATGGTCGAGGTAGGGTGTTGCAATGGGTAATGGACAAATATGGTCATGAAAACTGCGCACATATCATCACCTACGCCAGTATGGCTACCAAGAACTCTATCAAGGATGTGGCTCGTGTAGAGAAATTGCCTCTCGACATCTCGAATGCGTTGTGTAAGGCTATCCCTGAGCGTTTGCCTGATGGCTTGAAGATGAACTTGACGAATGCTATCAAGTGTACACCTGAGCTTCGTGAAGCTGAATCGTCTGCCGACCCTCGTGAGCGCAACACCATAAAATATGCAAAGATGCTTGAGGGTACTGTGCGTGGTACTGGTATCCACGCCTGTGGCTTCATCATCTGTCGTAATGCCATCAGCGACTGGGTACCTGTGTCTACAGCCGACGACCCTGACTTCAAAGGCTTGAAGGTTCCTGTCACACAGTATGATGGTCATGTTATCGAGTCTACTGGTCTTATCAAGATGGACTTCCTCGGACTGAAGACTCTCTCCGAGCTTAAGGAGGCTTGTAAGGTTGTGAAGCAGACCACAGGTCATGACATAGACCTCGACACTCTGCCTATTGATGATGAGCTTACATATCAGCTATATCAGCAGGGACGCACCATTGGTACCTTCCAGTTTGAGTCGCCTGGTATGCAGAAGCACCTTCGCAATCTGCACCCTACGGTATTCGAAGACCTTATCGCCATGAATGCTCTGTATCGTCCAGGACCTATGGACTATATTCCAGAGTTTATTCGTCGTAAGCACGACCCATCGCTCGTTACCTACGATATTCCTTGTATGGAGAAATATCTGAAAGATACCTATGGTATCACGGTATATCAGGAGCAGGTGATGCTTCTTAGCCGTCAGCTTGCCGACTTCACTCGTGGTGAGAGTGATGCCTTGCGTAAGGCCATGGGTAAGAAGAAAAAGGATATCGTAGATGCCATGAAGCCTAAGTTTATCGAGGGCGGAAAAAAGAATGGTCACGACCCTAAGGTGCTGGAAAAGATTTGGGCTGACTGGGAGAAGTTTGCTTCGTATGCCTTCAACAAGTCGCATGCCACTTGCTATTCTTGGGTAGCCTACCAAACAGCATATATGAAGGCTCACTATCCTGCCGAATATATGGCTGCGCTTATGACCCGCCGCTTTGCGCAGATTACCGAGATTACCAAGCTCATGGAAGAGTGCAAGGCTATGAATATCGAAACACTTGGCCCTGATGTCAACGAGAGTTTCGTGGGCTTTGGTGTTAACAAGAAGGGTGAGATTCGCTTTGGACTTTCTGCTATCAAGGGTATGGGTGGTGCTGCTGCCGATGCTATTGTTAACGAGCGTCTGAAGAATGGTCCTTATAAGGATGTCTTCGACTTCGTGATGCGTGTCAGCCTTAAGGATGTAAACCGCAAGGCTATAGAGAGTCTTGCTCTCAGCGGTGGTCTCGACTGTTTCAATATTCGTCGCGAAGACTATTTCGGCAAGAATTCTAAGGGCGACATGTTCCTCGACACTCTTGTGCGTTTTGGTCAGAACTATCAGCTATCTAAGGCGCAAGCCGTAAACTCACTATTTGGCGAAGAGGAAGTGGAAGTAACTTATCCTCCTGTGCCTAAGGGCGAAGAATGGAGCACCATCGAACGATTGGGTAAGGAGAAAGACCTTGTAGGTATCTATCTCTCGGCACATCCGCTCGACGACTATGCAGTGGTATTGAAGTCGATGTGCAACACTCATTGTTGCGAGCTCGAAAATCTCGACAGCCTTATGGATAGAGAAGAAATCGTAGTTGGAGGTATCATCACCGAGGTACGCCCGTCGTTTACCAAGCGAGGCGAACCTTTCGGTTTCGTTACTATCGAAGACTACGAAGGTCCGGGCAAAATAGCTATCTTTGGAGAAGAGTGGGGCAAATGGAACGGAAAGTTCATTACAGGTTCTTCGATATACATGACCTGCAAATGCTTCAAGAAATTCCCTACGAGCAACTTCATCAGCCTGCAGATAAAAAGCATAGAGTTTATGCAAACGGTAAAGGAGAAGCAGATAGAGAAGTTCACCATCATCGCCGACTCCGACAAGATAGACGAAGAAATAGCCACCGACATCTCTACTCTCGTAGAAGATCATCCTGGCAATGTGCAACTCTATTTCCAGATTACCGACAACGAGCACAACTCTACAATCACTCTCCGCATGCCTAATACCGGCATCGAACTCTCTAAGCTGTTCATAGAATATGTAGACAACCACGAGGATTTGAGCTACAAAGTGAATTAAGTGAAGAGTGAAGAATGAAGAATGGAATGCTATCTATAGTGAATTGTGGGTAAATATAATAAAAATGTGTAAATAGGGCGCTATATGGAATATTTTGCCTAATTTTGCAGCAGATTAACATAAGCAATAGAACATAAACAATAAAAATAAGACATGGAAGTAACAATTACAACCGAAAATTTCGAGAGCTATAAGAATGGCGAATTGCCATTGGTAGTAGACCTTTGGGCTACATGGTGTGGACCTTGCCGCCAGATTGCACCTATCATCAGCGAGTTGGCTGAGGAGTATGCAGGCAAATTGGTAGTAGGCAAATGCGACGTTGAAGAAAACGACGATATCGCTATGGAGTTTGGTGTTCGCAATATCCCTACAATCCTTTTCTTCAAGGGTGGACAGTTGGTAGACAAATTCGTTGGTGCAGCCTCTAAGTCAAAGATTGAAGATAAGTTCAAGGCTCTTTTGTAATAAGAGAACTAAGCACATAAAATAATAGAGTGAAGATTCAAAAGGCATCAGCCTTTAGAATCTTCACTCTTTTTTGTTTATTATAATTTTTTGCTCTTTATTTCACAATTACTTTTCTTATTGAGCCATCGCTATACTTTATGACGTTGATGCCCTTGATTGGAGTGGTTAGTTGTTGACCGTTACTGTTGTATCGAGATAAGTTTACTCCGCAAGGGGTATTCCATTCGGGATGTGGCGAAGTTGAGTGGTAAAGGGGTAAGTACCGTACAACGAGTGAAGCGATTACTAAAAGTACAATCATCGCAATAATACTATTGATTTTACGTTCTTTTCAAAGAAAGGGGTTGTGCAATAGTGGCTTAAAGGCTAAAAGCACTACCTTTGAATGCAATAATAAGTAACAACACGTTTAAGGTCACAATTTGTGATCTCAAAAATAAAGATAGAAATATGGCAGATAATATAGAACATCAAGATAAAGGAGAACTGGTCGCAAATTGTGACCAGTTACAAAATGATGAAGTCGTAGTTACCACTCCTGTAGAAAGTCGAATAATGTCTATTCGTGAAAAGCAGATTATGATAGACAGAGACTTGGCTGAACTTTATGGAGTGGAAACTAAAAGATTAAACGAGGCTGTAAAACGTAATATAGAACGTTTCCCTGAGCGTTTCCGTTTTCAACTGACTAAGGAGGAAATGGCTGAACTGGTCGCAAATTGCGACCGGTTCAATAGTTTGAAGCACTCAACAGTTCGTTCATATGCTTTCACGGAGCAGGGAGTGGCTATGCTCTCCACTGTTCTTAGAAGTGAAACCGCAATTCGTGTAAGCATACGAATTATGGATGCATTTGTTGCAATGAGACGTTTCATGGTGACAAATGCAGAAGTTTTCCAACGTCTTTCAACAATGGAGTACCATCAACTGGAAATGCAGCAACATCAGCAAGAAACAGACAAACGCATAGACGAGGTATTTCGCAGATTGGACGAGGGCAACGCAAAGCCGAAGCAGGGTGTGTTCTACAATGGGCAAGTTTATGATGCCTATACTTTCGTGTCCGACTTGATTAAGAGTGCGAAGAAACGTATTGTCCTTATCGACAACTATGTTGACGAGACTGTACTGACATTGCTCGATAAAAGAGATAATAACGTGTCTGCAATCATCTACACTCAGCAGATAAGCCGTCAGTTCCAACTCGACATAGACCGTCATAATGCTCAATATGCACCGATTGATGTTGAAACATTCCGTTTATCACATGACCGCTTCCTTTGTATAGACGATGATGTGTATCATATAGGAGCATCCATAAAGGACTTGGGCAAAAAGTGGTTTGGCTTCTCTAAGATGGAGATACTTACACCAGATGAATTGGTGGAAAGGATCAATAGAGGATAATACATACAAATTTCAAGAAAAAGAACTTAATACATAAATATAAAGTAAGCAATGAAAAGGATTTGGATTTTTCTGATGGCGATGCTCAGCATCGTTTCTTTTACAGGTTGTGATAAGACTGAGGAACCTAACGGACCGGTTATTGACTATGACAATCTGTTCGATAGAACTTATTCTATTAACGACGATGGCTGCTGTGTGCTCGAAAGTTGCGAGCCAACAAGAGCTACAGTTATTGAGGATGAGGTGAAGGGATATGGATGGAAAGTCATTGGCATATATGAAGTTCAGAATGACGGCAGGCTTTCACAGAAAGATTATCGCGAAACAGTTCTTGGTGGAGGATATGTAGATTACTGGTTTGAGTCAGACAGTCGGCTTGTCGGTTTCCGCCATGGTGACACCCCAGGCAAATTCTATAATAAGACAACGTGGCGCTACGATGCTACAAAGGGTTTCATCATGCGTGGCACAGAAAGCGAAAGTTTGCAAAACCGCTATATGCAAGTGCTGGCTTTGACCACTCTCCAAGGAAAGAAATTCTATATGTACACCATGCAAAATATTGGTGTCAAATACGACGAGCACGGTAATCAGAAACCTTTTTATTGCATGGTTGTCTATCAACGCATGACCGACAATGAACTTGCCAAAATGAAGAAAGCATACGATTATGATGCAAACTTTGATTTTACCGGTGCCGTTCCTGACGACTGCAAGTTCCGTGTAAGTGCAAGATACTACAACCCCGACGATTTTGAAGAAGGTACCAACGGAAGTGTCATCGTCGCTTTTGGAAATGTAGAATTCTCACTGACCGACCATCTCGGCACGGCAATGCTTCCAAACCCAGCATTGGAATATTTCGACTCCATCGTTTGGAGAGCCAACGACAGAATTGTTCCAGACAGATATGTCATACACCGCAACAATCAGAGCAAGGCGCAGACTGTCCTGACATGGACTACCCGTTTCTTCTATACGAACCCAAACCTGACCACATACTTTGAGGGTTACAAGAAAGGTCGCATCGTCTATACATACACGATGCACCACGACATCTACTTCGACAAATTCTTGTGCTTCGATTGGGGAAAGTTTTCGATGAGCAAGCCAAGAGAGTTTACTGCTACATGTTTGCTTGACAAAAGCCGGAGTTTCACCGTTTACGAACCAAGGACATACAACAATGATATGAACAAGGTGTATGCCGAACTGCGCTACAATTCCGAAGAAAAAGGCAAGGGCAACGATATTGCCATCCTGGAAAAGGAAATCAGTGAACTGACGGAACTTATGATTAACCATTATGGCAAGGGAACCGAAGTGGGTAAGCAGGTAGAGCATTACCGCACCTTATTCAAGGCTCTTCCTGAAAAAGCGCATATTATTACATACTGGGCAACTGCTGATACAAGAATTGCACTTGTTTTCAATCGCGACGATGCTGACTCCAAGAATGATTACTATTACGTTCATGCAGAACCAGTTCAACAATAACAAAGCAATCAATCACAACTGGAGGTTTTATCCGCAAAATAGTTGATGGAACGAATCGCTATAGTATAGTGGTGAATTACATTATAGGATTTGGGTTAAAGCCATGCCTACTGCTGCGATGTTATGCAGATGTAATATATACAAAAAAACTTCCGTAGAAACTGACTCCCTGGTTTGGTTGTCAGTTTCTACGGAAGTTGTCCGTTTATTACAGTCTGTCTGTATTAGAGCAGAGCGTCGAACTTCTTTCTGAGGTCGCCTTCTGTGATGGCACCTACGTGCTTGTCAACGAGCTCACCACCCTTGAAGAAGAGGATTGTGGGGATGTTGCGGACGCGATACTCGATGGTTACGTCGTCGTTAGCCTCTACGTCGCACTTGCCTACAACGATCTTGCCGTCGTACTCCTCAGCGAGCTTTGATACGATAGGAGCGATCATGCGGCAGGGACCGCACCATGTTGCCCAAAGGTCTACTACCAATGGCAGTTCGCCATTCTTGTACTGCTCGAGATTCTCTGTTGTAATCTGTACTTCCATTTTCTTGTAATTTTTAGTTTTGTTATGTTATTATAGACTCGATTATTACCAATATATATAATTTGTCATCAAATATTATGCCAAGCGTCGGCGCGTCAGTTAATGGCATACCTGACAGTCTCGTGTTCCTCCGTCTCGTTGTTGAGGTCGTCAAGGAAGTTGAGGAGCTTCTTGCTCGGGTCGATGGTGGTGTTATGGCTCAGAAGCGTGAGGTCTGTGTTGTGCTCAGAGTCGTGGATGTTGAAGTAGAGCGGCACGTTGCCGGGATTGCTCTTGAGCAGCACCTCCAGGTCGTTCATGCGCGAGTTGTGGAGCAGGGTGGAGTCGATGTAGATGGTGAACCTCTCTATGCGCTTGTCCTTCACGTCGTTCATGAATTCCACGCTCTTGATGACCAGCTCCAGGCTGTTGGGCGCGTTGGCGAATCGCTGTCGCATGGTGGCTGTGATGTATACGATGTATTCCTCCTTCAGCATGTGCTGCCACTTTGTCCATTCGTCGCCGAAGAGCGCCAGCTCGCCCTGACCGTTGAAGTCCTCGATGGTGACGATGCCGAACGGCTTGTTGTTCTTCGTGAATCGTGATGTCACGGACGATACGATGCCTCCGAAGGTCAGCTCTGCCGTCTTTGCCAGTTCCTGCTTGTCCATGTCGCGTGTGAGCTGGTCGCAGCGCAGGTTGCACATCGAATTGAGCACCACGCTGTATTCGTCCAGCGGATGCGCGGAGAGATAGATGCCCACGAGGTCGCGTTCCTTCTTCAGCAACTCTATGGTGCTCCACTGTTCTGCCTCAGGCGGCTTCGGTGTGGCTATCTCCACTCCTCCCATGTCGCCGAAGAGCGAGTTCTGCATCTGGTTTTGCTCCTGCTGATAGGTTTGTCCGTAGCGCAGCAGTATCTCGATGAACGTACCTTTCGGAGTCTCGCCGAAGTAGCTCTCGCGACGTATTCCGAAGCTGTCAAGTCCTCCGCTCAGAGCGAGCGACTCGAGCGCCTTGCGGTTTACGGCAGAGAGATTCACGCGCTGCACGAAGTCGTAGATGTCCTTGTAAGGTCCGTTCTTCTCGCGTTCCTCGATGATGTTGATGGCAGCGGCGTCGCCCATGCCCTTTATGGCTGACAGTCCGAAGCGTATCTCGCCCTTCTTGTTGGCTGAGAACTTGCGCTGGCTCTCGTTGACGTCGGGTCCGAGGCAGGGTATGCCCATCGCCTGACATTCTGACATGAGCTTCGTGATCTTGGTGATGTCGCTGATGCATCGGCTCATGTTGCCCGCCATAAACTCGGCAGGATAGTGCGCCTTGAGGTAAGCCGTCTGGTATGCCACCCACGAATAGCACGTGGCGTGCGACTTGTTGAAGGCGTATGACGCGAATTTCTCCCAGTCTGCCCAGATTTTCTCCAGCACCTTCGGGTCGTGTCCGTTCTTCTTTCCGCCCTCGATGAACTTAGGTTTCATGGCGTCTACGATGGCTTTCTTCTTCTTACCCATCGCCTTACGCAGGGCGTCTGACTCGCCTCGGGTGAAGTTGGCAAGCTGTCGGGAGAGGAGCATCACCTGCTCCTGATATACTGTGATGCCATACGTGTCCTTCAGATACTTCTCCATGCAGGGGATGTCATACGTTATCTCCTCCTTGCCGTTCTTACGTGCGATGAAGGAGGGGATGTAGTCCATAGGTCCCGGACGGTAGAGGGCGTTCATGGCGATGAGGTCCTCGAAGACGGTAGGCTTCAGCTCGCGCAGGTATTTTTGCATACCGGCCGACTCGAACTGGAACGTACCGATGGTCCTGCCTTCCTGATAGAGCTTGTATGTCAGCTCGTCGTCGATGGGGATCGTGTCGAGATTGAGCGTAAATCCGTGTGTGAGGCGTATGTTCTCCACCGTCTCCTTCATGATGGAGAGCGTGGAAAGTCCGAGGAAGTCCATCTTGATGAGGCCCGTCTCCTCGATGACGTGTCCGTCATACTGCGTGGCGAGGAGCTTGTGTCCGGGGTCCGACTTGTCCTCAGCCGTCGACACCGGCACCCAGTCGCTGATGGCGTCGCGGCAGATGATGGTGCCGCAGGCGTGGATGCCCGTTCCGCGGACGGTGCCCTCCAGCATCTTGGCGTACTTTATGGTGTTGGCAAGTCGCGGGTCGGCGCTTGCCTCCGCCTCCTGCAGCTCCGGCACTTCGCTGATGGCGTTGGGCAGATTCATCTTCTTGCCGTCCTTCAGCTTGTCAGGTATGGCCTTGCACAGGCGGTTAGATACGTCGAGAGGCAGCTTCTCAACACGTGCCACGTCCTTGATGGAGTTCTTCGTGGCCATTGTGCCGTAGGTGATGATGTGCGCCACCTTGTCGTGTCCGTACTTGTCCTCCACCCATTCGAGCACCTTTCCGCGTCCGTCGTCGTCGAAGTCGGTGTCGATATCAGGGAGCGAGATACGGTCAGGATTAAGGAATCGCTCGAACAGAAGGTCGTATTTTATAGGGTCAATCTTGGTGATGCCGAGGCAGTAAGCCACTACGGATCCGGCAGCCGAACCACGTCCCGGACCTACCATCACGCCCAGTTCGTCCTGAGCGGAATTGATGAAGTCCTGCACGATGAGGAAGTATCCCGGGAAACCCATGGTCTTCATGATGTGCAGCTCAAACTTGACGCGCTCCGACACCTCTTCGGGCAGCGGGTCGCCGTAGAGTCGCTTGGCTCCGTCGTAGGCAAGCTTTGCCAGATAGTCAGCCTCGAACTTAATTCGGTAAAGCTTGTCGATGCCTCCGAGCTTCTTAATCTTGCTCTCGGCTTCCTCCTGTGACATTATGTCATTGCCGTTTTCGTCCGTGGTGAACTCGCGGAAAAGCTCCTCCGGCGTGATGCGCTTGCGCGTGTCTTCCTCCGTGCCGAACTCTTTAGGGATGGGGAAAAAGGGCATGATGGGGGAGTGGTCGATGGAGTAGAACTCCACCTTGTCAAGAATCTCAAGCGTGTTGGAGAGAGCTTCGGGCACGTCGGCGAACACTTCGTTCATCTCCTCGCGCGTCTTAAACCATTCCTGCTTCGTATAGAGCATGCGGTTGGGGTCGTCGAGGTCCTTTCCGGTGGCAAGGCAGAGCAGGTGGTCGTGGGCTTCGGCGTTGTCCTGATTGACAAAGTGGCAGTCGTTGGTGCAGACCAGCTTGATGCCGTATTCCTTAGCCAGCTCCATCAACACCTTGTTGGCTTGCTGCTGCAGCGGGAAGGTCTCGCGGTTGGCACGCTGATGCGGGTCGCGCACCTCGTGGCGCTGAAGCTCCAGATAATAGTCGTCGCCGAACAGATTCTTATACCATTCAATGGCTTCCCTTGCTCCGGCTATGTCGTTCTTCAGAATCTTCGCCGGCACTTCGCCGGCTATACATGCCGAACAGACGATAAGGTCTTCATGATACTTCTCCAGGTCCTCGCGGTCAGTACGCGGACGCATGTAATAGCCGTCCACCCATGCGCGAGACACCAGCTTGATGAGGTTCTTGTATCCGTTGTAGTTCTTGGCGAGGACGATGAGGTGGTAGCCGCCCATGTCGCCTTTCTCCTTCACACGGTCCGACTTCTTGCGGTGTGCCACGTACATCTCGCATCCGAAGATGGGCTTGAACGGCTCCTTGCCCTCCTTCTTCAGCTTACCGTTCACCTTGTTGCAGTAATTGAACAGCTCTTTCACGCCGAACATATTGCCATGATCGGTTATCGCCATACCGCGCATGCCGTTGGCAATGGCCTTGTCGACGAGCTTCTCAACGGGCGACTGGCCGTCGAGGAGAGAGTAGTACGTGTGGACGTGCAGATGTATGAAGTCTTCCATGTGTGGTGTGTGATTTTGTATAAATTGGAAATCAAAGTTAGCCCTTATTGCTGAGACAACCAAAAGAATAGTAGAAAAATTTGTCATTTCCGTAAAAAAAACTTACCTTTGCAAAGATAAAAAGGGCGCTTCTTGCTCATATGTTTTTCCGTATGCGCCGCATCCTTAACTATCGAAACCTCTATTTACTCACATCTATTATAAAAATAGCATCCTTATACATTCCCCGCTACTATGATAAAAAATATAAAGATAAAGAAACTTAAGAAGATACGACTTCATCGTGAAGGAACGGACACGCTCATCTATGGCTTCATTTTCATTGCCGCTGTGGCGCTGTTGCTGTGGCGTTTTGTGGACGTGAAGGCTCCTTTCTGGTGCTTCCTCGCCATAATGGGCACGGTGTATGGTATAGTGATTAACTTCTTCCGTTGCCCCATACGTTACTTTCCGGAGGAGAACACTGAGAAAATAGTTGTGGCTCCGGCTGACGGACGTGTGGTGGTTATTGAGGAAGTGGAGGAGAATACTTACTTCCACGACCGCCGTATAATGGTCAGCATCTTTATGAGCCTCTTCAACGTACACGCCAACTGGTTCCCCGTTGACGGAAAGGTGAAGAAGGTGGAACATCACAACGGCAACTACCATAAGGCTTGGCTTCCGAAGGCAAGTGAGGAGAACGAACACGCAGACGTGGTGATCACCACTCCCGAAGGAACGGACATCCTCTGCCGACAGATAGCCGGCGCCGTGGCTCGACGCATCGTCACCTACGCAAAGGAGGGGGAGGAATGCTACATCGACGAGCACCTCGGATTCATCAAGTTCGGCTCACGTGTGGACGTGTTCCTGCCGCTCGGAACGGAGGTTTGCGTGAAGATGGGCCAGGCCACAACAGGCGACCAGACAATTATCGCAAAGCTTAGCTGACAACAGACTGACTTTTAATAAATTCAATACAACAAACTTCGAATTATGGCAAACATAATCACACGCATTATCCCCAACACCCTAACTTGTGGCAACCTCGTATCGGGCTGCATTGCTACAGTCTTTGCCCTCTCAGGCGACGCTCGGATGGCATTGTTGTGGATTATCGCAGGAGCCGTGTTTGACTTCTTCGACGGTATGAGCGCACGCCTTCTGAATGTCAGTTCGCCTATAGGCAAGGAGCTTGACTCGCTTGCCGATGACGTGACCTTCGGTGTGGCTCCGGCAGCCATCATCTTCCGTGAGCTTCAGACGCTGGAATGTCCTGACTTTCTTGCGCCCGTGGCAGAATACTTGCCCTATTTCGCTTTCGTTATGGCGGCTTTCTCTGCCTTGCGTCTTGCAAAGTTTAATCTTGACACACGCCAGACCACATCGTTCATCGGTCTGCCGACGCCAGCCAACGCCCTGTTCTGGGGCTCGTTGCTGGTATCGCGTGCCGACTGGTTCGAGTCGTCTCCGCTTATGGTGCCCGTGCTTCTGGTGATGATTTGCTTCAGCAGCTGGCTCTTGGTGGCTGAGATTCCGATGTTCGCGCTGAAGTTCAAGCATTGGGGATGGAAAGAAAACGAGTTGCGTTACACGTTTATCGTCTTCTCCGCTGTTATGATTTATTTCTTCGGTATTATCCAAAGCTTCTGGATGATAGTGGCGTGGTACTTCATCGTTTCGTTGTGTTCGAATATGATGACAAAGAAAGCGCAAGCCTAACGTTTATTGCTCATGTGCTTTAACGTTATGGCATGGTATTTGATTTAAGATATTCGGAAGTATTAATCAAATCATTTGTATAATCAAAAACGAATATTATGTCGGTATTTGCACTACTAATAAAATATCTGTTCATCGTCTTCATCCTCGTCGCTTTCTTCGTAATAGGAGTGGTGGCGTATTTCCTCCATCGTGTACGTAATGCAGCACGACGCTTCGCCAACGGCGGAATGGGAGGCGGACGTTCTTCTGCCGCCAATAACGGTACGTACGGCTCGGCTTCTTCGTCGTCCTCATCTACGTCTTCTTCTGCAAACAATACTGGCAGCAACGGTAATGCAGCAGGAAGCAGCAGACCGGTATCGGGCGATATCTACGATTCGCGTTCGCCTCGTGAGGCTAACCGCAAGATATTCGCAAAGGACGAAGGCGAATACGTTGACTTTGTGGAAGAATAAAGAATATATCAGAAATACATTTATATAAAACAAAAACGCCCTGCAAAGGTAAATCATAACCTTTGCAGGGCGTTTTCTATTTAGGAGTTGTGAGTTTCTCTACTCCAACACAACCTTTCTTGCCAGCAGACAGGCTCCGGTTATGCCGCCACGCTCGCGTAGCTTGGAGAGGCAGAGGCGTGTGTCCTTGTTGACAAGGTTGAGCGAATACTTTCTTACTGAAGTCAGAACGGACTGGAGGAGGAAGTCGCCTGTGCGTGCCATCACGCCACCGATTACCACGAGTTCGGGGTTGAAGATGTTGATGAGGTTGGCGACGGTCTCGCCAAGGTTGCGTCCTATCTTCTCAATGACGTCTATGCAGAGCGGGTCTTCATCGTTGATGGCGTCAATGATGTTGTCGAGCGTGAAGATGTCGCCTTCTTTCTTTGTGAGAATTGACGATTCGCCAGCCTCGATGCGCTGCTTCACGATGCGCTGAAGAGCGCTGCCCGATGCTTCCGTCTCCAGACAGCCCTTCTTGCCGCAATGGCAAAGGATGTCGTTGTTGAATACGTGCATGTGTCCTATCTCGCCGGCAAATCCCGAACGGCCTCTGTAGAGTTCGCCATCGATGATGATGCCCAGTCCGAGTCCCCAGCTGTCGTTGATGAAGAGCACGTCCTTCTCGCCGCTCACCATTCCCTTCATATACTCTCCGTAAGCGAAGGCACGGGTGTCGTTCTCAATGCTTACGTTGATGTTTATCTTTTCCGAGAGAGTGTTGGTGAGAGGACTTTCGAGGAAATTGTATAACGTGTGCGAGTAGCCGCTCTCTGAGTTGACGCGTCCGGAGATGCAGAATGTGACGTTAAGAATCTTGTCGTGCTTCACTTCCGTCTTTTCGATGAAGTTCTTCACGAGCGTGCACAGTTCGTCAATGGACTCCATCGTGTTGTTAATCAGGCAAGGCACGTTGTCGTCCAGTTCTATTAGGTCGCCTCGGAAGTTCATAAGTCCGAGGTTAACGAAATTCTCCTTTATCTCCACGCCGACGAAGAATCCCGAGTCGGGGTTGAGTCCGTAGAGTATAGGTCTGCGTCCTTCTCCAGTTTCCTGCTTTCCGTATTCGTTTACGTAGCCCATGTTCTGCAACTCGCCCACTGCTTTGGTGATGGTCGGGATGCTGAGGTTTATTTCTTTCGCAAGTTCTTGGATGGTGGAATTACCGTTGGTTACGAAATATTTCAGGATTTTCTTTTTAAAGCAAACATTCTTCTTGTCGCCGTCAAGGTTAAAAGTGTTGAGCATAAGGTTTATTCTCCTATTATATATAAAGGTATTACAGGGGGTTAGTTTGTTTATGCAAAGTTACTGAAATTTGCTTTAAGTCACAAGTTTTAGCGTAAAAATATAGCGGCAAGGTATAGACTCACGTCTACCTTGCCGCTTCGATTGAAATAACAACACTAATATATAAAAGGTATGAAATTTGCTTTATTATAATAGCTGTTGCTTAAGATCTTTGGTTAGATCTTGCTGATGATGCCGAGCTTGGATGCCTCGAGGAACTTCACGATGCTGTTGATTTCCTTTCCTGGAGGAACCTGCTCCTTAATCTGGTTGATGGCATCAAAGACGCTTGTCTGTCCGTGGAACACCAGACGGTATGCGTTGGCGATGTGGCTGATGACCTTCTCGGTTGTTCCAGACGACTGGAGGAGGGTCTCGTTAACGCCAGCGTAGCGAACAGGGTTGTCGGTTGCGACGATAAACGGGGGCACGTCCTTCGAGATACGTACACCGCTGGTCACCATAGATGCACCGCCGATGCGGACGTTTGAGTTGATGATGACACCAGATGAGAAGATTGCAGCGCTGTGAATCTCGCAGTCGCCAGCCACCTTCGTACCGTAACCGAACGTCACGTAGTCGTCAATCTTTGTGTCGTGTGAGATATGAACGCCCTCCATGAAGAAGTTGCGGTTGCCGATGCGTGTCTCACCGTCCTTGAATGTAGCTCGGTTGACCACTACATTCTCACGGAAGATGTTCTCGTCGCCGATGACGAGGCGTGTCTCGTCGCCCTTGTAGTTGAAGTCCTGCGGCTCCGCACCGAGCACGGTGTTCTGATACACCTTGTTGCCACGACCCATAACGGTGCCCTTCATGATGCTTACATAAGGGAAGATGATGCAGTCATCGCCGATAACCACGTCGTCCTCTATGTATGCGAACGGGTAGATTGTGACATTCTTGCCAATCTTTGCGCCCGGGGCTATGTATGCTTTATCACTAATCATAATTAATCTATTTACAAGTTACGAGTTATAAAAACTCCTAATTCCTAAAATCTTCCTCCTCCCAGAGCATAGTAGAGGTTTACGACGGCTTGCATCTTGTAGAAGTCGTCTGCCACCTTTGAGAGTTCTGCGTTGAGGAGGCTCTGCTGAGCGGTGATAATCTCGAGGTATGTGGCTGAGCCGTCGTTGAACAACATCTTGTTGTACTCTACGTTCTTCTTCAGACTCTCCACCTGCTTTGCCTCCAGCTCGCTCTTCTCCTTTGAAGAGTTGTAGAGCACGAGAGCGTTGCTTACCTCAGATCCTGCTGAGAGCACGGCGTTCTGCCATGTATTGAAAGCCTGCTCCTGCTTAGCCTTAGCCACCTTCAGACCTGCAATGAGCTGTCCGTGAGCGAAGATTGGCTGCACGAGTGAGCCAACAGCAGAGAGAAGCCACTTGCCAGGATTGGTGATGCCCATGCCACCGGAGTTGGTGAAGGCACCTGTTCCTGAGATGGTGATGCTCGGATAGAAGCGTGAACGTGCTGTGTTTACGTCGTAGAAGCACTGTGCAAGCGACATTTCAGCGTAGTGAACGTCGGGACGGTTGGCGAGAAGCTGGATGCCTACGCCAGTCGAGAACTCAGCTGGGAGCGACTGTCCCTCGAAGGTTCCGCGCTGGATGGTCTGTGCCTGCTGACCGAGAAGCAGCGAGAGCGAATTCTCTGTCTCGCGAATCTGACGCTTGAGGTCGGCTGCCTGAGCCTTCACGGAGTACATATTAGCCTCTGCGCTCTGCACGCTGGTCTCCTTAACACGACCCAGTTCTTTCTGAATCTTCATGATGTTCCATGTCTCTTCAGTCAGCTTGGTCATGTCCGTTACCACCTGCAGCTGCTTGTCAAGCATGAGCAGAGTGTAATACATGTTGGCGATGTTCGAGATGATCTTGGTCTGCACCACCAGCTGATAGTCCTTTGTGGCGAGCAGAGACATCTGAGCCGAACGCTTCACGTTGAGCAGATTGCCGAAGAGGTCAACGCTCCACGATGCTGTGATGGGCAGCTGATAGGTCTTTGTGGCCTTGTTGCCGTCCCATGAAGCGATGGTTCCCTGCGGTGTGAAGGTGAAGCCAGGCACGAATGCCAGCTTAGCCACCATGAGCTGGTCCTCCACCATCTTGACGTTGAGTGTGGCATTCAGCATGTTGGTGTTGTTGGCGATGCCCTTCTCGATGAGCGACTGCAGCTGCGGGTCGGTGAACACCTGGCGCCAAGGCAGATTGCCGAAGCTTGCGGTGTCGGTGACGGCGAGCGTATCAGTGTTGCTCACAACGTCGCGTACGAGTCCTTTGGTGTTTACCTCAGGACGCTCGTACTTGTTGTATATTCCGCAGCTGGTCATCAGAAGCGATGCCGATGCGAAAAGTATTATCTTGTTCAATTTCATTGTTTCGTCTTTTAATTTCTTAAGAGCTTACTTCGTATTCTTGTCAATCTGCTCGTTCAGTGCTCCAGCCACATACGGGTTGGTGTACTGGCGTACCTCGCTGTCCACGTCGGCATGGTCGTTCTCGAACTCGATAGGCTTGATCTTCTCCTGCAGAGTCTGGAAGATATAGAACAGGGCAGGCACAATCATAATCTGGCAGAGCATACCGATGAGCATACCGCCTACGGCTGCTGCACCAAGAGTCATGTTACCGTTGTAGCCTACACCCCAAGGCATGAGCAATGGCAGAAGACCGATAATCATAGCCAGTGAGGTCATAAGGATAGGACGCAGACGGGCAGAAGCACCGAGAACTGCCGACCATGAGATGGCCATACCTGTCTGACGACGTTCGAGGGCGAACTGTACGATAAGGATGGCGTTCTTGGCAAGAAGACCCATAAGCATGATGAGCGCAATCTGCATGTAGATGTCGTTGTTCTTACCGAACATGTTGGTGAAGATAAACGCACCTGCAAGACCGAACGGAATGGAGAGGATTACTGACAGCGGCAGGATGTACGACTCGTACTGTGCAGACAGAATCAGGTAAACGAAGGTCAGACAGAGCACGAAGACGATGGCTGTAGAGTTGCTCGACTCCTGCTCGGTACGTGTCAGACCAGAGAACTCGTATGTGTATCCTGCGGGCAGAGATGTCTTTGCCACCTCGTCCATGGCCTTGATGGCATCACCCGTTGAGTAGCCCTCAGCAGCCGAAGCGTTCACGTTGATGGATGTGAAGAGGTTGAAACGGTCGATTTCCTGCGGACCGTATACGCGGCTCAGGTTTACGTACTCGTTGATAGGAGCCATCTCGCCTGCGCTTGTACGGACGTAGATGTTGTCCAGACTCTTCAGGTCGGCACGATTCTCAGGTGCTGACTGGATGTACACACGATAGAGCTTACCGTATGCGTTGAAGTTAGAAGCATACATACCTCCGTAATAGCCCTGCATGGTGGTGAGGACAGTAGAGGGGTCGATGCCGCTCTGCTTACACTTCGATACGTCCACATCAATCTTATACTGCGGATACTTGGTGTTGTATGAGGTCATGGCGTTCGAAATCTCCGGACGCTTGTTAAGCTCAGCGATGAAGTTCTGTGTTATATCAAAGAACTTGTTGACGTCGCCACCGGTGCGGTCCTGCATAGAGAAGGTCATACCGTTGGTGGCAGAGAAGCCCTGCACCATAGGCGGCTGGAAGGCAAGAATCTGCGCACCCTTGATGGCTGCGGTCTGCTTGTATATCATACCGAGCACCATTGTAGAACCGAGGTTGTGCACGCCGATATACTTCAGCGGGCCTTCCTCTTTCTGACGATCCTCGAAGCTCTTGAGCTTGATGATGAACGTACCCTGGTTAGAGCCCTGACCTGCGATGAAGTTATAGCCGGTGATACGCATACGGCTGGCGATGGCGGGGTTGGTGGCAAGCATGCGGTCCACTTCGTCCATCACCTCATTGGTCTTCTTCATAGAAGTTCCCGGAGGTGTAGATACTGTACAGAATACGGTACCCGTATCCTCGTCAGGCACAAGACCGGTCTTTGTGGTGCTCATAAGCACGCCCATACCCACGATGGCGATGATTACTGTAGCGATGGCGATGACGGGGCGCTCCACGATGCGACGCACACCCTTGGTATACTTCTCCTGCACCTTGCCATAAGCGGCGTTGAACGATGCGTGGAAGCGGTCAATCATGGTCATCTTGCGCTCCTTGCCCTCCTTGTCCTTCGGCTTCAGCAAGATGGCGCAGAGAGCCGGAGAAAGTGTCAAGGCGTTAAGAGCCGAGATGATAATTGAGATGGCCATGGTGATACCGAACTCACGATAGAAGGCACCTGACGTACCACCCATGAACGACACGGGGATGAACACCGATGCCATAACGAGGGTGATGGAGATGATGGCGCCAGAAATCTCGTTCATGGCGTCGATAGAAGCCAGCTTTGCCGACTTATATCCGAGGTCGAGCTTGGCGTGCACCGCCTCCACCACCACAATGGCATCGTCCACCACGATGGCGATGGCAAGCACGAGGGCGGCGAGTGTCAGCAAGTTAAGCGAGAAGCCGAACGCATAGAGGAAGAAGAACGTACCTACCAACGATACAGGCACTGCGATAAGCGGGATGAGCGTTGAGCGCCAGTCCTGAAGGAAGATGTAAACCACGATGAACACGAGGATAAACGCCTCGCAGAGAGTCTTGATAAGGTCCTCGATAGAAGCGAAGAGGAACTCCGTTACGTCCTGCATGATGTCGAAGTGGATTCCCGGCGGCATTGTTGCCTCCTGCTCCTTGAGGAGCTTCTTGACGTTGGTGGCAATCTCAGTTGCGTTAGAGCCGGCAGTCTGTGTTACCATCATGGTAACAGAAGGCTTACCGTTGTTCTTTGACTCTACTGTATACGAGAGGGCACCCATCTCTACGCGTGCCACATCCTTTACGCGGATGGTCTGACCGTCCTGCGTTGACTTGATGATCATGTCGCCGAACTCCTCAGGAGTCTGCAGACGACCTCTATAGCGGAATGTATACTGATACTGGTTGTCCGACTGTTCGCCCACAGAACCAGGGGCTGCCTCGATGTTCTGCTGTGCAAGAACGCCAGTGAGGTCAGAAGGAATCAAGCCGTAGCTCTTCATCTTCACGGGGTCAATCCAGAGACGCATGGTGTAGTCCTTCTGCGAGAAGCACTGACACTCACCCACACCGTTCACACGCTTGATGGCAGGAACGACGTTGATGTTTGCGTAGTTGGTGAGGAACTTGTCGTCGTAGCGGTCGTCGTCGGCTGTAAGACCGAAGAGGATAACCGTTGACGACTGACGCTTCATAACCGTCACACCAGCCTTTGTTACCTCAGCCGGCAGCAAGGCAGAAGCCTGCGACACACGGTTCTGAACGTTCACCTGACACATGTCAGGATCCATACCCTGCTTGAAGAAGACGGTGATGGAAGCCGAACCGTCGTTGGTGGCTGATGAGGTCATGTAGGTCATGCCCTCAACACCGTTGATCTGCTCCTCCAGCGGTGCAAGCACCGAGTTGAGCACGGTCTGTGAGTTGGCACCTGAGTAGGCGGCACGCACCATAACGGTAGGAGGTGCCATGTTAGGATACTGCTCGATAGGCAGCGACACCAGACCGAGTACACCCAATATGACCACGAGGATGGAGATCACCGTGGAGAGCACTGGGCGTGTGATAAATCTATCTAATTTCATCTGTTTTCGTTTTATTACTACTTATCAATTCGTAACTACTGCATTCTTTTACTTTCCGAATGCCTTCTTCAGCTTCTTGATGTCGCCCTGAGCTTCACCCAGCTGCTCTGTCTTCTTCAGCTTCTCAGCATACTGAGCCTCTGTGACGGGCTTGATTTCCATGCCGTCCTGCAGAGATGTCACGCCGTTGACAACGAAGCGGTCGCCCACCTTCAGACCAGAAGTGATGATATAGTTCTTGCCGTCGTTCTGGGTGTTGAGGGTAACAGGAGTATACTTCACCTTGTTGTCCTTGCCTACAACGTATATGAAGTGCTTGTCCTGAACCTCCACTACAGCGTCCTGCGGTACGATAACAGCGTTTGAAGCTGTGTGAGGCACAACGATTGAGCCTGAAGCGCCGGTCTTGAGCACGCGGTCAGGGTTGGGGAAGTCAGCACGCATTGACACTGTACCGGTGGTCGGGTCGATAACGCCGCTTACAGTAGCCACCTTACCCGGGTGCTCGTAGATGGTGCCGTCAGCCAGCTGCAGCTTCACTGCCGGATAGCTGGCGATGGCAGCGTGTACGCCACCTGCTGTCTTGCTCATGTCGAGGAGGTCCTTCTCAGTCATTGAGAAGTACACCTGCATGGTAGAGTTGTTTGAAACGGTGGTGAGTGCCTGCTGTGAAGACGCGCTAACGAGAGCACCTACACGATAAGGCAGGTCGCCGATGACGCCGTTGGCAGGGCTTGTCACGAAGCAGAAATTAAGGTTCTGCTTGGCAGAAATGTAAGCGGCCTCAGCCTGTGCCAGCTGTGCGGCAGCGCTTTCCATGGCGTTCTTTGATGACTGCAGTTCGTACGAACCGATAACATTGTTCTTGAAGAGCTTCTCAGAGTTTTTGTATGTAAGACGTGCAGTGTTGAGCTGAGCCTTTGCAGCGTTCACCGATGCCTTCGCCTGACGCACGGCGGCAGCGTAAGTGACGTTGTCGATGACGAAGAGGAGCTGACCAGCCTTTACCTGCTGACCTTCCTTAACGCAAAGCTTTGTGATGAAACCTGAAACTTTCGGACGGATTTCAACGTCCTGCACACCCTTGATGGTAGCGGGATAAGTGGTCTGGAGAGCAGCGTCCTGGCCCTGAACCGTACGTACGGCGTACTCGTTGTCGCCGAAGTTAGGCTTTCCGCCACTCTTTCCGCCTCCACAAGAGGCGAGTACTGCAGCAAAGGCTGCAACCAATAAAATCTTTGTTTTCTTCATACCTATTTTTTATTCTTTATTCTTTATTAATTTTGTCTGTTGGTATATATATATATGTATATATTCTATAAATGTAGAACTCAATGATTCATTTGGAAAACTAAAATCGCCATTTAAGTTTTCGGCTGCAAAGTTACTCAGATTAATACTATTATGATAATATTTTCCCTAACATTTAACAACTTTTATTCCTCGTTGTGAGTTATGGTCCATTGTCGTTTACTTATTGACTATTTATGCTTGACATCGGTCAATAATGTAAAAAATTATCCGTGTAACGAAAATGTAACGCCTTGGAAATACATGTGAATAGTATTTGCGCTATCTTTGCAAACGTAAAACAATGGTGAAACGAAACATACATATATATAAAGATGAAACAGAACCAGAAAATCCTTGTTGTGGATGACGAACAGGACTTGCTCGAAATCCTTAAGTTCAATCTTGAGACCGAAGGTTATGAGGTCACCACGGCAACATCCGCTGAAGAGGCTCTTGAGACGGACATCACCTCATTTGACCTTATTCTCCTCGATGTGATGATGGGCGGAATGTCGGGATTTGCGATGGCTAAGAAGCTGAAGGACAATCCTCAGACTGCAGGTGTGCCCATCATCTTCCTCACGGCACGCGACACGGAGAACGACACCGTAACAGGATTTAATCTCGGAGCGGACGACTATATCTCGAAGCCCTTCTCCATCCGTGAGGTGATGGTCAGGGTGAGGGCTGTACTCCGCCGTACTGCCGCTGTGGACGACTCCGCCGAACCGCAGATATTGTCATATCAGGGCATCGTCATGAATCTTGACAAGAAGACGGTTAGCATTGACGGAGAGGAAGTGGCGTTCACGAAGACGGAGTTCGAGCTGCTCCATCTGCTCCTTGACGAGCGCGGTCGTGTGTTCTCACGCCAGGAACTCATAGAGCGTATATGGCCCAAGGACGTGCTCGTGCTCGACCGTACAGTGGATGTCAACATAACGCGATTGCGCAAGAAGGTTGGACGTTTCGCCAAGTGTATCGTCACAAGACTTGGCTTCGGATATTATTTTGACGAATAAAAGCTATGAAAAATTCTGTAGGAACCAAGCTCTATCTGAGCGTGCTTTCCGTTTTCCTGATTTTCGCCGTTTCGTTCATTGTATTCCAGCAGGAACGCGAAAAGCAGTATAAGATTGACACGCTCAACCTGAAGCTGCAGGACTATAACAAGCACATGGAGGAATCGGTGCGTCTCTTGAATCTCAGGACCGAAGCGCAGCTCGACCATTATGTGGACTCGCACAACTTCCCAAATCTGCGCGTTACCATCATACGCACGGACGGAAAGGTGACGTACGACAGCCGCTTGAAGGACTATTCCCACTTGTCTAACCACATCACAAGACCAGAGATTGCCAGCGCATTGAAGGACGGAACCGGATCAACTGTCGACCGTAACAGCGAGACATTGAGCGGCGACTACTTCTATTCTGCCACTTACTTTCCGCGCGACTCCTTCCTCATCCGCTCCGCCCTGCCTTACAACAACGACCTTACGAAGTCGCTTCAGGCTGACCAGCATTATATATGGTTTGCTCTCTGCGCCATTCTGCTGCTCACCGTCATTCTCTATCGCTTTACGCACCGCCTCGGACACAACATCATGAAGCTGCGCACCTTTGCCACGCGTGCTGACCATAACGAGTCGCTCGACGTGGAAGACCTCGCTGTCTTTCCGAGTGACGAGCTGGGCGAGATAGCGGAGCGCATCATCAAGATTTACAAGCGACTGCAGACCACACGCCGCGAACAGGACATTCTCAAGCGTCAGCTCACGCAGAACATCGCGCATGAGCTGAAGACGCCGGTGGCGAGCATTCAGGGATACCTCGAGACCATTCTGGAGAATCCTAACATCAACGACACGATGCGTCAGCAGTTTCTCGAGCGTAGCTATGCACAGAGCCAGCGCCTGACGTCGCTCCTGCAGGACATATCCACGCTCAACCGCATGGACGACGCTCCCGAGATAACCACACAGGAGCATGTGGACATCGCAAATATGGTGGCGAACATCCAGAAGGAGACGGCGCTCCAGCTGCAGGAGAAGCACATGACCTTCGTAAACCGTCTGCCTACCGACCTCGTCATCTGCGGCAACGGCAGCCTTGTCTACAGCATCTTCCGCAATCTCACGGACAACGCCATAGCATACGCCGGCATAGGTACCACCATAACGCTCACGGCACAGCTCGTCCAGACCAACATAGAGGACAACGGCAAGTGGCATTTCTGCTTCTCCGACAATGGAGTGGGGGTGGCTCCCGAACACCTGCAGCGCCTCTTCGAGCGCTTCTATCGGGTGGACAAGGGTCGCTCGCGTAAGATGGGTGGCACCGGATTGGGCCTCGCCATCGTAAAGAACGCCGTGATTCTCCACGGAGGCACCATCAGCGTCCATAACAACGAAGACGGCGGACTCTGCTTCGAGTTTACGCTTAGGGCGTAGTTTTAGTTGAGAGTTGAGGGTTGGGAGTTGAGAGTTATTAGGCAGGGCTTATACAAAAACCTTTCAAAACACAAGGTATGAGGTTTTTGTATAAGCCCTGCCTGACTCTGAATCCACCGATAACTTCCGGTTTGTTTTCTTTTTCTGCTTCTTTTTATCCTGCTACCAGCGTAAACAATGTGAACATCCAGTGGGCGGCTATTGCTGCAACTATGCCGCCACAGGTGTGGGCGAGGATGGCTTTCGGTGTGAGGTCGCGATAACCGAGAGAGTCGAGCATGGCGGTGTGGGTGCTGAGGAATCCGCTCCAGCACATACCGATGGCAGTGAACACGGCGATGGCGTTGCCGTCTATCCAGCCGTGCTGAATGAAACCGGGGATGAGGCTCAATGCGGCTCCTACGGCTCCGAGAGCGGTGATGGGGAACGCCACGAGGTGCGGATCTTGGAATCCGAACAGCCAGTCGAACACGAAGCCAATCTTGTTTGCAAGCCACGGCAGAAGCTCCACGCCCTGATATGCCGATCCGTCGTATGCTCCTTCCGCTCCTGCTCCGAAGGTGAACATCATCACGAAGGTGGAGATGATGAGCACGCCGGGGATGATGGCTATGCCTACGTCCACACCGCTACGTCCGCCGTCAAGCATTGCGTTGAGCAGACGGATAAACACGGTCTTCTCTTTTTGATTGCCTTCCTCCTTCGCTTCCTCCTTTGCAAGGTCCTCGTCAGACACTGCGTTTTCCTCGGCATACTGCGGGTAAGCCTTGAGGACGAAGCGCTGCATGAGGCGTGTTGAGCATACGCAGCCGATGCACGCACCGATGAGGCCGATGCAGGGAGCGGCGTAATAGCCCTGACTTGCCATGAAAACCATTACGAGCAAGCCCATACCGAACGCCGTACCGAAGTTGGTAAGCGATATGAACTGGTATTTCTTGAAGTAGCTGGCGAAGCGCTTGTCGTTGGCAAGCGAGATGATGGCGGGGTTATCGGAGAGGAATGTCATCACGGCTCCGAGCGACGTAACGCCGGGAAGATTGAATATGGGTCGCATCAGTGGGCGCAGGGTGCGCTCAAGAAGCGTCACGACGCCGAACTCAACGAACACTCTGCCTATGGCACCCGTGATGACGCATATACTCATAAGGTAAAAGACGGTGTTGAGCAGCAGGTCGTGTGCTGTCTTCATGATGGTGTTGAGCATGTTGGGCAGCCCCATTATGGCTGCCAGATAGCCGAAGAGCACCACTACTGATGTGATACACCAGATTCCGCTTGGGATTTTTTTCATAGGGATAGTTTTTTTTGATAGTTTTTAAAGAAGGTGGAGTTTAGCTGCAACGCCGACTTTCACCATTGTCTTGTTGTCCACGTTGGTGCCGGCAGGATTGGTGTTGGTGCCGGTGGTGTGTGCTATGCTGAGGTTTACGCGGAGATCTGGCTTTCCCTTCATGGGATAATACTCCAGTCCGCCGCCGTATGTTGTAAGCTCTGTGCCGTTGGTTACGCTCTTGTCAGCTTCCACGCCGCTCTTGTTTACGTCGTAAGCTAATTTGCCGTAGATGGCGAGTTCGGGGATGATACGATAGTCGAGTCGGGCTATTACGGAGCAGTCCTTGAAGAGATAGGTCTGGTGGCTGGCAGCGCGATTTATGAAGTCAAGCTCCAAGGAAGCGTTGTTTACGTCCAGACGGTTGCCCAGACCGATGAACGAGATGTAACGGCTGGGAGCGTATTCCATGAGGTTCACTGAATACTGCGTGCTCAGAATGCCGTGCTTGCCAGCCCAGTAAAGGCTGTATCCCATGAGGTCGTGATGCGTCGGCTCGTTGTACATACTCTCCGAAGCCTGTACGAGGAAGCGGTCTTTGCCGCTCGTTGTGGTGTATGCGATGCTTGCACCGAACTTGAAGGGTGCCACGTTGTTCCAGTATTCTGACGGAGTGTAGATGTCTATAGGGTTGCGGTCGTACTCCCAGCTACCCACCATGATGACCTGCTTACCGGCAGAAACGGTCCAGTTCTTCGTCAGTTTATAGTCGATGTATATCCAGTCCGTGGCTTCAAAGATGTCGTTTCTCGTAATCTTGCTGTTCACTCGCTGACGCCAGTTGTATGACAGGCGGTCGTTGATGTTGCCGTAAAGGCTGAGAAACAGATAGTCGCCCTTCATTCCTGAGGCGTCGTGCTGCACTTCGCTTCCGATACGGTCGTTCACGTAGCTTGCACGTGTCTGGAGGTTGAGGTGTACTGTTGGTTTGTCTTCTTCGGCATGCATGGGCATAACGCCAGCCATAAGACAGAGAGCTGTTGTTGCTAATGATTTCATATAAATAGGTTAGTAGTTTTGTTGCTTTGTCTTTTTATGATTCATTTTGTTTTTATTAGTTTTTTGCAAGTCCCATTTCCTTTGCCTTTTCCATAAGCAATGTCATGAGAGGTTCGCGTTCGTTAGGCACTCGGTTGTCGAGGACGGCGTCCTTGAGATATTGCTTCAGCTGTCCCACTTCGCGGCAGGGCTGTAGCGAGAACATCTCCATTATCTCGTTGCCGTCGATGACCGGCTGTAGCAGTCGCTTGTAGTCGCGCTCCTTGAGGTCTGTAAGCTTCTCGCGCACCATACGGAAGTTTTCGAGGAAACGCTTCTTCCTGACCTCGTTCTTCGACGTGATGTCAGCCTCGCAGAGCGTTATGAGGTCGTCAATGTCGTCGCCGGCGTCGTTCATGAGTCGTCTTACGGCAGAGTCGGTCACCACCTCGTCGGCTATAACGATAGGTCGCATGTGCAGGTCGACGAGCTTCTCCACGTACTTCATCTTGGCGTCCATCGGCAGCTTCATGCGGCGGAATATGGACGGGATCATCTTCGCTCCGATGTAGTTGTGGTTGTGGAATGTCCAGCCGAGTGCCGGCTCCCATCTCTTCGACTTTGTCTTGCCCACGTCATGGAAGAGAGCTGCCCATCTGAGCCAGAGGTTGTCGCTGTGCTTGGCTACGTTGTCCACCACCTCGAGCGTATGATAGAAGTTGTTTTTGTGCGCACGTCCGTTTCGTGTCTCCACGATGTCGAGCGCCGAAAGCTCGGGAATGATGAGCTGTAGGAGTCCGCAGCGCTGCAGTTCGGCAAGTCCTCGTGAGGGTTGCGCCGTCTTCATTATCTTGTTAAGCTCGTCGGCAATGCGCTCACCGCTAACTATCTTGATGCGTTCCGCGTTTCGTGAGAGCGCCTCAAAGGTCTCGTCCTCGATGAAGAAGCGCAGCTGTGCCGAGAATCTCACGCAGCGCATCATGCGCAGCGGGTCGTCAGAGAAGGTGATGTCGGGGTCGAGTGGTGTGCGGATGATGCCGTCCTCCAGGTCGTAGATGCCGTCGAAGGGGTCGACGAGTTCGCCGAAACGGTCTTTGTTGAGGCATATCGCCATAGCGTTGATGGTGAAGTCGCGACGGTTCTGGTCGTCTTCCAGTGTGCCGTCCTCCACGATTGGCTTGCGCGAAAGACGGTTATAGCTTTCCTTTCTCGCACCGACGAACTCCACCTCCGTGTCGTAAAACTTCACTTGTGCCGTACCGAAGTTGCGGTAAACGGCAAGGTGAGCACGTGGGCGACCCGTCTTAGGATTGGTGCCGAGCAGCTGTTGCAGCTTCTTCGCCACCTCTATTCCGCTTCCCACCACCACGACGTCAATGTCGTTAGTGGGACGTTCGAGGAATATGTCGCGAACGTATCCGCCTACGAGGTAGCATTCCACGCCCATCCCGTCAGCCGCTTCGCCTATCTTATGGAATATGTCTTTGTCGAGTATTTCTGCCAGTTCGGCATCACTATATAGCTTCATATAAAATCTTAAATTTGGTGCAAAGTTACAAAAAATAGCCATTTTGCACAAGAAACTATATATTAAGTTGAGAGTTGCTTAAGTTGTGAGTTGCTTAAGTTGAGAGTTGAGAGTTGAAAGTTGCTTAAGTTGAGAGTTGAGAATTGAGAGTTGAAAGTTATGATATGTTTTGTTAATCATGTATTTTAATAGGTAATCATAACTCTCAACTCTAAACTTTCAACTCTCAATTCAAACTATCTTACGATAATCTTCTTGGCGTTTCCGCCGGTCTTTACGATGTATGCACCTCTTTCGTTCAGCTTCGGTGCGTTGCCTACGGTGCCCTTCGAAACCACCGCACCCTTCATGTCATAGACGATGACAGGTGTGTCAGAGCTGAGGTTTTCCGTTTCGCCAGAGAGAGTGTTGATTCCGGTAGGATGGTCTTCCGGTCTGAGATACTGTATGCGCGACTCAGGGCTGACACCCTCATAGCTGTACGAAGAGACTGTGTAAGCATAGTCCTCGCCCTCGTCAAGGTCCGTTGTGGAGATGTAGAGATGATAACACTCGAGGTCGTCCTTCACGAACTCGTGGTGATAAAGCGCCTTTGCTGTTTCGTTCTTCTTCAGCACCTGCCAAATCTGGAGGTCGTCAATGTAATAGTACATGGCGGTCTGGTTGCCCATTTCGTAGCCGGAGAAGAGGATGTCGCTGTGCTCAACGCCGCCTTTAAGCGTGAACTCCATGTCCTGCCATTCCGTCGTAACGTCTATTTCCTTCATGTCAAGGATGTCGTTAGGCATCGTGTCGGTGTTGCGAAGCATCACTCTCATCTTCTTTGTCTGACCGTCACCCTTTATTCTGAACTTGAAATGCACCTCGCCGTCGCCGTTTCGCAGGTCGGAGATGTTCATGAAGAGGGCTGCGTTGGCACTCGTAAAGTTGAATGCTCCGTTAAGGCAAAGCTCGCCGTCGACACCCGCCTGATTGAGCGTCTGCCATCCGCAACGCTTCGGATCGCCCAATGGCTGCTGCACGAAGCTGTTGTCCGGTGTGACGTTGTTGACGGGATTCTCCTCTGTTCCCTCCGACTTGAGGTAGCTGAAGTCTGTATTGAGCAGATAGAACTTTGATTCTTCCGGATTGTCCGTACCTGTCTTTACTACGTAAGCACGGACATAATAGCCGATGGCGTTGCCGGGATTCTCATCCACCGGCACCCAGTTGGCATAGAATCCGTACTCGCTTATTGACGACGGAGCCTCCGATTCAGGAACCGGCAGGTCGTTGATGATGATAAACTGTGCGCTTGCTGTTGAGGCTGTCATAGCCATCATTGCGCCTAAAAGTATAGACTTGAGTTTCATAAGCGTTTTCCTTTCTAAATGTAAAAGTTATGTTGTTTAGGGTTTATCTTACGGCTATGGTTGCTGTCTTGACCGTTTCGTCATCCATCACCGCCTTTGCCACGTACATGCCGTTGGGCAATGCGGCTGCGCTTACGGCGTTGGTGTCGAAGTCGATGGCCACCTGTCTGCCGTCGATGGTGAAGAGAGCTATGTATGCCACATGGCTGGAGGTGTTTAGCACGATGCGGCGGTCTGCCGATACGTAGAAGTCGGACGGTGCGTCGCCTTCGAGCAACTTGACTGATGTGGGTGTGCTGAGGTCCAGATAGACGGGCACCTTCACCGATGATGCCAGCGGATCGTTGGTCTTCATGCGTATTACGGCGTCATAAACGTCGCCTCCGAGCTTGGCTCCATTGGTGCTGACGTTGAGCTTCTGCTGTTCGCCCGCAGCCAAGGAAGCCTTGTCCTGGTCGATGTTGAGCCAGCTGACAGCCGGTGTGCGCTGTCCGGTTACGTTGGCGCGGATGAGCACGTTGCCCTCGTAGCCAAGGTCGGCAAGCGAGAACCAGTAGTTGTTGTTTTCTATGCAGATGAGGTCGCCGAAGCCTACTGCCGTCGGTCCGCCGTCGATACCAACGAGATAATCGATGTTCTTACATCCCTCAAGGGCACATCCGATGAAGAGATCCTCCTCGCCGATGGTTACCGGAGAGTCCAGCTCGATGTGGTTCCATGAGTCAGCCACAGCTTCGAACTGCTGCTTCATGACGTTGGCGCCACTCATAAACTGCGTGCCGGCTCCCTTCCATACTGCCACAAACGACTTGCGTGCAGGAGTTGCCACGTAGATGTCGATGGACGAAATCTTCATGCCGGCGATGCTCTTCAGGGCGTTGCCGGGATAGTAATGAGCGTAATTTACGTAGATGTTGTCCGATCCTGTGTAGGCAGTGTAGTCGTTGGCGTATGAAAGGCTCAATGCGTTGTTGTCCTCTGCCTTCCATGCGCTTTCCGCATACTTGGCTTCCGCCTTTGCATATCTTACGACAGGCGGTTCGGCTCCCACGGCTTTCGGCGACTTGTAAATGGGCGAAACGTCCGGAGAGAGGGGCAGACGATAGTCGATGGTGTAGTCGACGTTGAGGTCAGCGTTGCCTTCGTTGCTCACGAGCAGCTCGTGCTTCTGTGCAGCGTTGTCGCTTGTCACGTCTATCTCCATGCGGTCGAGCGTCAGGGCAGGTGTGTTGTCGGGACGAACCACGTTGATGGTGTAGTCCTCGGTCTCGCCGAACGTGTAAGTCTCGCAAGGCGAAACGTCCTTGTCGCTTACAATGATGCGCATGGTCTTCTCGCCCGCTGTGGCGTAAGCGTTGTCCGGAATCTTTATGGAGAGAGTGCTGCGCGGCACGTAGCCCATGAATTCTCCTGCATCATCAAAGACGCCGTTGCCGTTCCAGTCTACCCATACCTTGAGGAAGTCGCCCTTGTTGGCGAGTTTCTCCACGTTGAGAGTAAGTGTCTGACCGGGCTTTATGTCGGTCTTGAGGTTGCGGTAGTCAGAGTATTGTCCCCAGTCGCTCTCGTTGTGAATGTCGCCGAGGTCCACCGACTTGATATACTTATACTGTGCCGTGTATGTGCTTCGCGACGTACACGAACCGAGATTGTTGGTGGTGTTGAAGCTGATGGTGCGTTCAGCGTAGTGGTCGTCGCCTGGCGTGACGTTCTCGATGGTGAAGCGGTGCGTGCCCACTTCCGAGCAGTCGGGACGTGTGCGGAACGTATATTTATATACTGTGCCAGCATAAATGGTTTCGCCGATGGTTTCCTGAGCTATTATCTTGTCGTCCTGCGTAAGGCGAAGCGTGGCGTCGCTGATGTTTGACGAACCGTAGTTGGATAGCTCCACCTGCACCTTGGCGTACTTGCCGCGCTCCGTGGTCTCTGGAGCAAGGATGCGCGTAAACTTGAGTCCCTTCTTTGCAAGCGTCTGCGAGGCGTCTCCCGTCATACAGTAATTGAAGCATCCTGCATAGTCTGTGGTAACAGGCGATCCTGGCGTGTACATTCTGAGGATGCCGCTGTGCGTGACGTTAGCGTCATGTGCGAGACAGAAAGCATAGCTCTGCTTCTCGTCGGTGTCTGCAGCATAAACGCAGACAAATCCGTTCTCCATTCTTACATATTCCTTCGTCTTGAGCAGGAATCCGTAGATGGGCACCACTTCCTCGCCGTGCGTCTCGTCACCTGCCGTACCCTTCGATTTCTCGCCGTATACGTCCATCTCCTCGGAGTAGACAAGGTCGCCGGGCTGTCCGTTGTTGTTGGTATAGAACTCCACACCCATCCTCAGCGGCTTGGTAGGCACGTAATTGTCAAGAGCCAGACGGCTGAGGCACGAAACGCTGTCGCACGTATAGCTGGTGTTCATAAACACGCCGTACACCTTGATGCCGTCGATGGGATTGGCATTGCCGTCGAAAGCCATGAAAGCCTTGGCACGGATATAGTTGCCCTTGTTGTCGATGCAAAGCGACATGTCAGAGCGTCCGAATCCCTTGTTGCCCTTAACCGAAAGGTCGAAAGGTTCGGCGTGTACCGTGTTTGCAGGACAGGGCATTGTGCCGTTTATCCATGCGCGGAGCGGTCCGGAATCAGCTCGAGCCGTTCCGATAGTTACTTGGTGTGATAGTGGGTTACCGTCTGTGGCGAATGCGCCTACCGAAACGGTAGCCATTGCGGCTAATAATAATACGCGTAAATGTTTCTTCATACGCAAAAGGTTTTTGGTTGTTATTCGTTTGCAAAGATAAGCATTCTGCTTGTTTTTGATAAACATATTGTTGTTTTTTTTTGATAAAAAGTTGTATTTTGTAATAATTGTGATGAATTGTGGGAGAATAGTTGATAAATCACAATAGAATATAAAAACGGACCTGACAGAGTACGAAAGTGATAGCTATATAGTTATTATTATAGAAATTTTATATAATTTTGCAAAATCATTCACAAACAACTCTTTTAAAATAATGAAAGCTAACAAACTTACAGCCATTGCCATACTTTTGGCGGCTCTCTTTTTCGCCACGCCGAAGGCAAAGGCGCAGGTAAACGCTCAGGTGCTCTACGATTTCGGCAGCGACCGCGAGTTCGTAACCCTTACGCTTGAGATGTTCAAGCAGGACAAGTGGGGTAACACCTACTTCTTCGTTGACCACGACTTCAACTATGACCAGCACGTGAAGGGTCCGAATCTCGCTCCCGGCGGATCGTACTTCGAGATTGCACGCTGCCTCAACTTCTGGCAGAACTCAGCCATCAAGAACCTTTCGCTTCAGGTGGAGTATAACGGCGGTATAACAAAGTCGTACCCCATCAACAATGCTTGGCTCGTGGGTGTGGACTATTTCATCCACAGCAAGGACTTCAAGAACACGCTCAACCTCAAGGCTCTCTACAAGAACATTCAGGAGAAGGACTCTGACGTGCCTATGCAGCTTACTGCCGTGTGGGCAATGAACGACCTCTTCGGTGTGAAGGGCTTGAAGTTCGACGGTTTCGCCGACTTCTGGTGGGAGACACACGCCGTGGACTTCCGTGAGGACGGCACTTGCGACACCAAGAAGACCGTATTCATCACCGAGCCGCAGCTTTGGTATAACGTGGGTCAGCACTTCGGATGCGACAATCTCAGCCTTGGTGGTGAGGTGGAGCTTTCCAACAACTTCGGTTCGACGGGAGGCTTCAAGTGCCGTCCGTGTCTCGGCGTCAAGTGGGACTTCTAAACTGCGGACATAATAATAACAGCAAACCCCTTTAACACAATATTATAAGTTATGTTCTTAAAACTCTTAGGATTCGATCCTGCCAAGAACAATCTCAAGACGGAGATAATGGCAGGCATAACCACGTTCCTTACGATGGCGTACATCCTCGCCGTCAACCCTAACATCTTCTCCAACCTTGCTTCGCAGGGCATGGACACCAACGCCGTCTTCACATCCACGGCATTGGCTGCAATCGTCGGCACGCTCGTCATGGCTTTCTACGCCAAGAAGCCTTTCGGACTTGCTCCCGGCATGGGTCTGAACGCCTTCTTCGTCTTCACCGTCTGCCTTACGATGGGCTATTCGTGGCAGTTTGCGCTGACCGCCATCCTCATCGAAGGCATCCTCTTCATCCTCATGACCGCGACGAAGATACGTACGCTCATCGTGGACGCCATCCCCGCTACGCTGAAGCGAGCCATCGGAGCCGGTATCGGACTCTTCATCGCCTTCATCGGCCTTAAGAACGCCGGCATCATCATCTCCAACGACGCCACCTTCGTGAGCATCGGACATCTCACAAGCGGTTCGGCTCTGCTCGGCGTTATCGGCATCATCCTCACTTCCGTACTTGTCATCAAGAACGTGCCCGGCTCGCTGCTTATCGGCATCATCGGCACAGCCCTGATCGGAGTGCCGATGGGACTGACATCGTTCAGCGGCTTTGTGGACACACCGCCTTCCGTCGCCCCGATTTTCTGCCAGTTCGAGTTCCATAACATCATGACCATCGACATGGTTATCGTGGTGTTCACGTTCCTCTTCATCGACATGTTCGACACGATGGGTACGCTCGTGGGCGTCTGCACCAAGGCAGGCATGATGCGTAAGGACGGATCAATCCCCGGACTCAACAAGGCGTTCATGGCTGATGCCATCGCCACGGTTGCAGGTTCGTGCCTCGGCGCCAGCACCACCACCACGTACGTGGAGAGCGCTTCGGGAGTGGCACAGGGAGGACGCACCGGCGTAACGGCTCTCGCCACCGCCTGCTGCTTCGCCATAGCATTGTTCTTCGCCCCCGTCTTCCTCTCCATCCCCTCGGCAGCCACATCGCCCGTGCTTGTGATTGTAGGACTGTTCATGCTCTCGCCGATTAAGGACATCGACCTCGACGACTACGCCGAGTCAATCCCCGCGTTCATCACCATCGTGATGATGCCCCTCACATACAGCATCTCCGACGGCATCCTCTGCGGCGTCATCGCCTACGTTGCCATCAACATAATCTGCGGAAACTTCAAGAAGCTGAACCTTACCCTATACATCCTCGCCTTCCTCTTCGTGATGAAGTATATATTTATATAGGTATAGGCTTAAGAGAATAAAAACATCAAAGGGTGTGCATTCTGTTTTCCTTATAGGAATAACAAGGAATGCACACCCTTTTTGTTGTGTTTAATACAAATAATTGATAATAAGCAACTTATCCATTCTACAATTCGGTAAAATGCATAAAATCGCTGCTTAAACTACGGTAAAATGCATAAGGTTTGCACCTGCGTAACCAAAAGAGGATGAGATGATGCTTAATTCTTCGGACGCCTTGCCGTCCGACACAATATTTGCATTTCTAACGCTCAATACTCCCAGTTGAGCGCACAACAAAATCTTTGGTGCGAAATTCTTGAGTTTTGAGCGTTTTGAGCTAATATATTTGCGCACAGTGTGTTATGCAATTTTCTGACGAAGCGTTATGAAATCAGACTCGCAAAAGAGCCGTTTTTTGTTGCAATAGCGCCACTTTTACACTACAATAGCGCCACTATTAGCATGCAATAGTGCCACTTTTACTGTCTAATAGTGGCACTATTGG
>OIZP01000096.1_pt1 | contig 60348 bp, 25 predicted proteins | sample 1588531 | NCBI WGS metagenome assembly OIZP01 (sample SAMN03283283) | human gut metagenome | biome: human-associated habitat; material: feces | host: Homo sapiens | place: Peru | collected 2012
GAATTTCGCACCAAAGATTTTGTTGTGCGCTCAGCTCATAGTATTGAGCATTAGAGATGCAAATATTGTATTCGGCAGAACTACTGAAGAGTGCGAAAACATGTTTAACTCCAAGTCCTAAGCGATTTGGGTTAAATTAATAAAAAAAAACTTCACCCTCAGTCCCTTGTGTAAAAGAATTTGTAAATAATCGTGGGACTACTGAGGATGAAGCGTCGAAAAGGTTAATATAAAGTCAGGTTAAAAAAGTGCTATCTTATAAGTTCGTTACGTTTTTTATATATACCTTTGTCCGCAATAAGGAATTTTAATCTGCATTGTTAGTATGAAAAAGATCTTAAGATTATTGTTTTCCTTCACTATATTCTGTTCGGTGTTTCTCTCCGTTACGGATTCTGTGGCACAGTCGGTAGGCCAGTTTGTGGTTAAGGGCGTGGTGGCTGATGAGGCTACGAAGGAGGGTGAGCAGTATGCCACTATGAAAATCACTCCCGTGGCTGACTCTACCGCTACGGCAGCGCTTGCCGTTACGGAGCGCGACGGAGGATTCAGTATGACGTTGAAGGCGGCTGGCAGATACCGTATTATGGTGAACGCGATGGGCAAGCAGCCCGTTGTGCGTGAGTTTGCTGTCTCTGCCGGTCATCCCCAAGCCTTGCTCGATACCTTATATATAAAGGAGGCTACGAATGTGCTTGGTGGTGTGGAGATAGTGGCGCAGAAACCGCTTGTCAAGGCTGACATAGACAAGATTACGTACGACATCGAGGAAGACCCTGACTCGAAGACCAATAACGTGCTGGAGATGTTGCGCAAGGTGCCGATGGTGACCGTCGACGGCGACGAGAACATAAAGGTGAACGGTAGCGCCGGCTTCAAGGTATATGTAAACGGACGACCTAACAATATGATGTCGAAGAATCCGAAGGATGTGCTGAAGAGCATGCCGGCTTCGTCCATAAAGAAGATAGAGGTGATCACAAACCCCGGACCGAAGTATGATGCGGAGGGTGTGGGTGGCATCCTCAACATCGTAACTGTGGGCAAAGGCATTGAGGGCTATTCTGTTACGATGAATGCGGGTGGCGGCAACACGGCTGCCGATGCAGGCATGTACGCCACGGTGAAGCAGGGCAAGCTGACCGTGAGCGCCAATTATTCATACGATTACTATGACTCGCGCAACCGCAAGAGCAACAATCTGTATGAGTTTACCGGTGACCCGCATACGCCGTCTGCCTATAACCGTACGCAGACAGGCAAGAGTCGTTCGTACAATCATACGCATTCGGGAGGATTCGAGGCGAGCTACGACATCGACACGCTCCGACTGGTAACGGCTTCGTTGGGAATATGGTCGAATCGTTCGCGTTCGCACAATACATACACCACCAATGCCACGTCGCCACTGACCGCCGCTCCGCTTTACGCCTACACCAACAGCGGACGTTCGGTCAGCGACTATATGTATATGGACGGAAGCATTGACTATCAGCGACTCTTCAAGCTTCCGGGGCGCATGCTGACATTATCGTATAAGCTGAACGGTGGAACGGACAGAGGCGACTATAATTCGGCTTACGACGTCATGGAGGTGACCGATGACTGGCGGGCGTTTATGAACCGACTTCGTGATGAGCGCCGCGATGATGACGGACGAAGCATGGAGCATACCTTGCAGGTGGACTATACCACGCCAATTGCCAAGGCACACACGATGGAGATGGGTGTGAAGTATATCTTCCGCGACAACCGATCGAATGACGACCGATATATTCGTCCCAATGGTACGTCTGATGAATACGTGTTTGACGATGATTATTCCATGCACTACCGTCACGAGAACGACATCCTTGCCGCTTATCTTGGCTACGGACTGAAGCTCGGCAAATTGTCCGGCAGACTTGGTGTGCGCTATGAGCATACGTTCCAGAAAATAAAGTATGCGCTTGGAGTGGGGGAGAACTTCTCCACCGACTTCGACGATGTTGTGCCGTCAGTAAGTCTTGGCTATCGGGTAGACGATGCTCAGAGCCTGCGCCTTGGCTATAATATGCGCATCTACAGACCAGGTATTTGGTCGCTCAATCCTTATCTGGACCAGACCAATCCCGAGAGTCTGTCGCAGGGCAACCCTAACCTTGTGAGTGAGAAGAACCATAACGTGCAGTTCACGTATAATCTCTTCGCTTCTCGCTTCTCCACGAGTTGGACGCTGCGTTACAGCCTCACTAACAATAACATAACGAGCGTGACGACACTTGTGGACGACCGTACGATTGAGAGCGTAAAGAATCCTACTGGCAACCTTGTCAACTACACCACATACCGTAATATCGGACGCACGCAGATGGCGTCATTGTCGGGATATCTGAGTTGGACGGTCTTTAGCAACACCCGTCTGAGCCTTAACCTTTGGGGCGACTATTCTGACTATGATGACCGCCAGTCGCTGCATAACTATGGTTGGTCGGGATCGATGAACGGTGGCGTGCAGCAGACTCTGCCGAAGAACTGGAAGCTGAGCCTTAACTTCGGTGGCTGGACAAGAAACACAGGATTGCAGTCGAAGAGCGACGGCAACTACTATTACAGCATGACAGCACAGAAGTCGTTCCTAAACAACCGTCTCAACTTCTACATGTATGCCAACAGTTTCTTCCAAACGGAGAAACACAGCAAGCATACCGTAACGGGCGAGAACTTTCTCAACCGCACCGACTCGTCATACAATCCCTGCCGCTTTGGACTGAGTGTAAGCTGGCGCATAGGCGAATTGTCGTCGGGCGTGAAGAAAGCGGAGCGCAGCATCGAGAATGATGACGTGAAGAGCAATAAATAGTGCTTCAATTAGTAGTTATTAATTTTTAATTATAATTGGAGGGTTGATATTTTGCAATAAAATCAATAAGGAATAAAAGATGGATAAAATAACAAGAGAAGAAGCTTTAAAACGATGGGAATCAGCTAAAAAACAAAAGAAAAATATGGTGGAGAGAATGCGTGAAATGCTTTATGAAGAATATAAAGCAAGAACAGGAGAAGAACCTGTATCATTCAATGTGTTAATATAAAAGAGGGTGTGCATTCAATGTTTCTAAGCAAGAAACAAGAATGCACACCCTCTTTTATATTTGTAAGGGCGCAGCCCAATTAATAATTAAAAAATAATAACTAATAATTAACAAACCCTTCCTTTGTGTCCTTTGATATGTCGCGCTTGGGCCATGGCACTACGAGCATCAGTCCGGCGAGGATGATGCAGGCGTAGATGGTCCATCCTGACATTTCCTTGATGGCGGAGAGAGTGGCCTGTATCTGCACCTTGCCCTTTGCTGACATGGCTGCCATGTTCTGCGCTTCCGTCTCGCTCTTGCCCTGATACTGCATGCCGCGGGCTGTCATGTCGTAGGTCATGGCAGTCTCCGTGTTGGTGCGGTCATAGTCATGGGCGTAGCGGGTGATGTAGTATTGCTGGCGGTGCTGGAACACCACCTGATACAGAGCCGAGCCTATGCCCGGAGCTATCACCATACGCACGGTGAGCATGATGCACACCCACGTGGAGAGCAACTTGTACGGCATACGCTGGTTGGCGTATACGGCGATGAGCGAATAGAGGAGCATCATTCCCGTGGCGCGGATTACGACCGGCCATTTCATACGTTCCAGCATACCGTCTGTCTGCACCTCGAAATACATAAACAGCGAAGCGGCACCTATGAGCAGGAAGCCAAGGGCGAAGAACCACTTGAAGTGTACACCCTTGCTATTGAGAATCAGGATGGTAACCAGTCCGATGAAGTAACCGAGCAACACCCAGTTGCCGAGTACTGCCACCTGCATCTGGTCCGTCTTCATACCCACCCCCACGAAGATGTTGACGAGCATGGAGCTGGAGTTGCATATCATCAGTCCGATGAAGAGCAGGATGCCGCCCTGAATGCTGCGCGACTTGAAAGCCTTGAGCATGAAGTAAGGCGATCGGCGCGTCTTCTCCAGATAGAAGAACAGTAGGGACGACACCACGCATATCACTGTAGCCCAACGGATGTTAGGACTGTCATACCAGTCGTACACCTTGCCGTAAACCGTCACGTAGACAAATGAGCAGCACATCAGGCAGAACACCACCACATTGCCGAACTTAGAGAACGACAGCGGGCTATGCTTCGTGGGGTAGGGATTGTAAGGCATGCAAACCAAGGTGATGAGCAGTGCCACGAGGATGGCGCCGAGCATGGCGTAATACACCATCTGCCAATGATAGTTGTAGGCGAACCATGCCGTTATCCACGTGCCTATCTGTCCGAGAAGCATAAAGAAGAAATAGATGATGGGCTGGCTTGCCTTCTTCTCAGTGTCAAGGGCGTCCCATCCCTTTTCGTCCATCGGCTCGTTGCCCGGCGTGACGTTTCGCGTAGCCTCGATGCCGAAGCCGTACTTGATAAGCGTAAAAAGATTACACATCAGCAACGTCTGCCTCACGAATCCCATCACGAGGCTGTTGAGAGCCAATATGAAGAGGCTGTCCGTGTTGGCGCAGATATAGCTCTGCACAGCCAAGAGGGAGAATCCCACGAGGCTCATCATCTTCTGGCGTCGCACGCTCACCAAGGCATAGAAGAACGGCGAAAACGCCGCCATGCCTATGGACGTTACGAAGCTTATGAAGGCGATGTGTTCCGACTGGATGCCAAGCCCGCCCACCATCTCGCTACTGTTCACGGTGTAGGCACCGCTAACCGTCATGATAGGTATGAAAAGGATGACGAGGAAGGCGATGCCAAGTGGCTTTGGCACCCAGTTATAGAACGGAAAATTCTTAGGCAGGTGTTCGGGCACCGCCGTATATATTTCTGCTTGTGTCATTATTTATTAAGCTGAGCCTTTACAACTACCATCATTCCGGCAGCCAACTTCTCGTTGTCTTCCTTCGAAATTCCCTCAAACTCAATGCGTACCGGCACGCGCTGCTGAATCTTCACGAAGTTGCCGGCTGAGTTGTCTGTAGGCACGAGAGAGTACTTAGAGCCTGTTGCACCAGAGATGGCTGTTATCTTGCCCTCGAACTCCTTGCCCTGGAAGGCGTCCACGGTCATGATGACCTTCTGACCCACGTATAGCTTCTCCACTTGAGTCTCTTTATAGTTGGCAATCACCCATTTCTGCGTGTCGGGCATGATGTACGTAATGGTCTGTCCGGCATTTACGAGCTGACCTTCCTCAAGGGCGCGTCTGCCGAGCTTGCCGTCGCACGGAGCCGTAACGACGCAGTAAGAGAGGTTGAGCTTGGCCATTTCAAGGGCAGCCTGAGCACGTTCGATGGCAGCAGCTGTGTTCTTCTTGCGTGTCTGCACCTCATTCACGCCTGAGTAAGCAGCCTTCTGCTGACGGCGAACGGCGTCGAGCTTCTTCTTCGTTGCGTTATATTCTGTCTCAATCTGCTCCAGCTGTATGGGAGTGGCAGCGTTACGAGCCACCAGGTTCTTGTAGCGCTGGCGGTCCTTCTCCAGCTTGGCGAGGCGAATCTCAATCTCAGCGATGGATGCCTCATACACTGTTGCTGAGGTCTGTGTGGTCTGCACAGAGGCGTCAATGACGTTGGCACCAGCCATAGCGTCCTTCAGCGCTGCCTCAGCCTCCATAACACGGATGCGATATTCGCGGTCGTCGAGCACGAGGAGCGTGTCACCCTTCTTGATGTCCTGATGCTCCTTGAAGTATATTTTCTTTATATATCCCGATGCGCGCATATTTACGGGCGAAATGTATTGCTCCACCTGAGCGTCGTCGCTCTTCTCGTTGCTCTTATAGTCCATAAACATACAGCCAATCTTTACGATTCCCCATACGAGGATTGCCACACCGATGAGGCTGACGATTATCTGACGGATGCGCTGGCGCTTGAGCTGCTTGGCGGTTACTTCGTGTGACGACTGAGCTGCCTCAGTCTCGTTGTTTGTGTTATTGTTGTTTGTATTGTTATTTGTTTCCATTGTCTTGTCTGATTATATTGTTTTCGATAAAAACTCAAAACTCCTAATTTGAAAAACTCACTTCATGAGTTTTTCCAGCTGTCCCGTGAGTTTCAGTAGTGTCAGGTTCGACACCTGATAGTTGAAGTGGGCGGTGAGGTAATTGTTCTGTGCGTCGCTCATGCTCATCTCGTCCTGCAGCACCTCCGTCATCGAGGCGATGCCCTCACGATAACGGTCGCTCGTCACCTTATATATATCCTCCGCGAGCAGGTAGTTGTCGCGCTGTTTGCTGAAGTTGCGCTGGTTGTTGGCGAGGTCGTTCACGGCGTTGGCATATTGTGTCTGCATTCCCTTCAGCGCATTCTCGTAAGAGAGCTTGGCATTGTCGATGTCAATCTGTGCCTTTCTCATCTTCGATCGCTTCTCAAAGCCGTCAAACACGGGGATGCGCAGCGAGATGCCGATGCCGTTAGAGTTATACCAATGGTTTGATTCGCCAGACTGAAACCAGTTCTTGAATTTGTCCGTGAAGGCAGAGTAGGTGAAGTTGCCGGTAAGGGCAAGCGTCGGGAGATACCCGTCCTTCACTAATTTTTTCTGCTGTTCAGCCAATGTCTTCTGCGTCTTTAGTAGTTGCAGCTCGTACTGATTCACGTTCAGTCCGGTAAGCGCAGCCAAGTCGATGGTCTCCACGTTGGCCTTCTCCACTACGATGTCTTGGTCAGCGGGATAGTCAATGACGTACTTCAGCATGTTATACTGCTGGGTAAGCATAGCCTTGGCATTGTCATACTGCACGCTGAGGTTCTCGAGGTTGACGTTCACGCGCTTCACGTCCACGCCCAGCGCCATGTCGTTGTCATGGAAAGCCTGCGTGATGTCGCGCAGTTCCTGCAAGCGCTTGATGTTGTCTTTGATGATGCCGATCTGCTCCTCCGTGTTCTGCGCCAGATAATACATCTTGCTTATCTGCATGATAAGGTCCTCCTTCGCCTTGGCGTAAGAGAGTGTGTTGAGCTGGTCGAGTGTTTTCGAGATGTCGAGAGCCGTCAGCGCAGTCTGACTGTAGAGCGGCATCTGTAGCTGGATGCTCGCCGACGAGTTATACTGCAGCGTCTTCGTCACGTTGTACGGCTTGCCGTAAGCCGATCCGTCCGTTACCGATACGGGAGGCGTGAAGTTGTCGTTCAGCACGGCGCCGATGTTTATCTGCGGCAGCAGTCGTGCGCGGTTCTCGCTGATGTTGTGCTTGCCTTTAAGTACGTTGCCCTCGTAAGTCTTCAAGTTGAGGTTTCGTTCAATGCCCATCTGTAGGCATTGGCCCAATGACAATGTTTCCTGCGCCATTGAATAATGGGCAAGAAGTGTCAGGGAAAATGTGAACAATAGTCTTTTCATACCTTTATTAATATTTCGACTGCAAAGTTACGTATTAATCATGGCGTAGGCATATTCATAAAATATCACAAGTTGTTCATATTTTCTCTTTATGGCTTTGCGCTTCTGATAAAAAGTTAGTAACTTCGCCTTGGACAAACTATATAGGTAATGAAAGACAACATTAACGGCATAAATACGCTGGAAGAGCAGATGGCCAATAATGAGGACATCTGCTGTTCGTGCGGCAATATAACTTCTTTTCCGGAAGCCTTCTTCCAAAGCTTCCACGTGGCTGACGTAGGCATCATCGTGTGTACGTCAGGACGCTTCTCGTTCTGTTGTGAGGATGTGGAGTATGAGGTGCGTAAGGGCGAGACGGCGTTTCTCTCGCGCGATGCTTACTTCTCCATCCGCAGTCACAGCGACGACTGTGCGGTGGTGATAATACTGTATCGGGTGGATTCCATTCGCGACATCCTCGGCAGTACGGTGGTGGGTATGAAGTTCGTAGAACTGCTCAATCCTTGTGCTTGCCGCGTAATGCACACGGGGCATGAGGACGAGCTGACCAAGTATTCCGAACTCCTGGCTGTCGGCAATAGCGACGCCAATGTCTTCGCCGCCAATGAGCGCCGTCTGCTGCTTCTCTCGCTGACATACCGTCTATGCAGCATCTTCCACGAACTCTCGAAGCATGACGACAATGCTCCTACGCGCAAGCTCGAGACCTACATGCAGTTCATGCAACTCGTCGACCGTTATTACGACCGTGAGCGAGGCGTCCGCTTCTATGCCGACCGTCTGTGTCTGTCGCCGAAATACCTCACGACCTTGGTTAAGTCGGTGTCGGGCAGCACGGTGCAGCAGCTGGTGTTTAAGGCGATAACGAAGCGTGCCATCTCTCTCGTGTCCACGACGGACAAGAGCATAAAGGAAATAGCCGACATCCTCCACTTCCCCAATGCCTCTGCTTTCGGCACGTTCTTCAAGAAGCAAGTGGGGGTGTCGCCAGTGGCTTACAGGCACGGGCTGTAGATATTGTCATATACAGCCAATCCCTTCACTGTCAGAAGGTATTTCTGTCGAGGGTGACGTGGCGAATTGGGATATTTCGTTTTTTATTGCCGACACAGAACTTTTATCTTGTCTATTGTCATACCGGTCATTGATGCAATAACATCAACGTCTATTCCTTTTGCATACATCATTTTTGCAACCATTGCTATGCCTTCGGCGCGTCCTTCTTCTCTTCCTTCGGCGCGTCCTTCTTCTCTTCCTTCGGCGCGTCCTTCTTCTCTTCCTTCAGCACGTCCTTCCTTTCTTCCTTCCTCTCTTCCTTCGGCACGTCCTTCTTCTCTTCCTTCAGCACGTCCTTCTTCTCTTCCTTCAGCACGTCCTTCCTCTTTTGCCGTATCCAAGGAGTTCTTAATGTCCCTATAAGCCTTGAGACTGTCCTCGTATTCGCGCAACTCATTAGGGGAGAATCGGGCTATGGCTGCAGCATCAAACAACTTGGTGAATATCTTTTCACGTAAAGACGACGGACGATTGTCGAGGCGTGACAGATTCTTGAGCACATACATCCATTTGTCAGACAATGATGTAAGTTCTTCATCGGTCTTGTCAAATCTACCGACTTCAACATACTTGAACATCAATTTGGCATTAAACACCTTGTTGGTCTTGGTGTCCATCAAAGCTATAGTATGGATAGTGTCAGTACTGTCGAATGCCTCATCGCTCATCTTATAATTAAGCAATGCGACAACATACACCTTTTTCAGACAGAAATTCCAGTCTGATCCTTTAGGAGCCTGTTCTCTGATGGGGAAGGTTGAGTAGAAGAGCGATCGGTCTTTGAAGTATGTCTGGTAGGCATTCTGCATTTCTACAATAAACTTCTCGCCTTGCTCGTTCTCACAGTAAACGTCGAATATGGCCTTGCGCTCCGTATATACGTCACCCACGTTCTCGCTATTGAGATACTTCACGTCCTTTATCACTTCCTCTCCATCGAAGAGGGAGTTGAGAAAGTTGATAAGCAATTCCTTGTTGGGATCTGTACCGAAAATCCGCTTAAAGCCAAAGTCGGTCAACAAACTGATATATCGTTCTTCTGATTGTCTCATAACTAATTGTATTATAGCTCAAGGCAAAGATACGGCAATAAATTAGAATAATCAAATATTTACAAATAAATAATGTGACATAAAAGCGTATCCCCTGAAATCAGGTCTGTTATGTAGACCCAATTTCAGGGGATATCAGCTGATCCGTCTATCTGTTCATTACCACTTTTCTTTTCCCTATAATATATACTCCTCTTGGCGTGTTTCCATTGACACGCTGTCCTGACAAGTTGTAGACGGTGTTGTCCGGTTTGTCATAGCGGATGGGCGAGATGGCTGTGGCGTTGTCTATCTCGAAGCGGATGGCTCGTGAGCTTGCAGCCAGTCCGCTGTTCACCTGGTCTGTCACTACGCTTTGTGGAAGCCATGCACGATGGGCGGCGAGGTAAGAACCGGTGAACTTATAGAAGCCCAGTCCCCATGTCTTGTTGGAGAGAACGTAGCAGGGGATGTTCAGGGCTGACAGGGGAGAGTCCGTGGCGTTGCCCTCGAGGATGGTCGGCTTGCCGGAAGTCTGCGAGGTGGGGGAGAAGCTGTGATCGCCGGCAGGACCGTACACCATGTAACCCTTCAGACTGTCAGTCACCATGACCTGAGTGAGCGTCATGATGTAGTCGCTAACCTTGTCGTCTGCGCTCTGGCTGTTGTGTGCTGTGGCAGCATAAACCTTCACTTCCTCAGGCACACGGGCATTGAAAGGCAGACAGATGGTGCTCCATCCGTACGGCTTGCCGTCCACTGTCTCGTCGCCGGTCTGATGAATGGTGAGTACGTAGGGTTCGAGTTTCTCATACCATACGCTCTTTGTGGCAGCTCCCAAGCCGCCACGCATATTGGCTGCACGTACACAATAATATCCCGATTCGCACTTAGAAAGGTCGTAAGAGTTGGTTGTGATGTTGTCCACGAAAGTCCACTTGCCCGTTTCCTCGTTCTGTTTAAAGACAAAGTAGCACATTGTCTTTCCTTCATCGTCCCACGTAAGGCGGTCGTCCTCTATGGAGATGTTGTCCGTCCATGTGATGCTGTTGGCGTCCTTGTCCTCGTCGTTAGCCGAAGCCGCGTCTATCTGGCAGCACAGTTCGTCTGGCTTGAAGCCGTCGTCGCCACCGAGGACGTTGCGCACATTGTACGATGCAGCTTCTGCGTCGCTAAGCACACACTCGTCAGATCCGGCGGCAGGTGCGCATACTGCGATGGTGCGGGCACCGAGCGACAGCTTGTTGCCAGCCGCGTTCATGCTGTTGTTTTCATGGAAGCGCACCTTTAGCCCCGTCTTCTTCTTCGTCCATCCGTACGGGCGTGGCTCGATGAGCATCCTTGTATTGAGGAATGTGCAAGCCGGCGAGTTGTTGCCCGGTCGTCCAAGCGTCCAGTTCTCGTCCTTCAGCAGTGACGGCTGGGAGGTCTCAGGCTTGATGGTGCAGTTGTTAAAGACGTAGCCCCATTCCTGAATGGTCTGTGTGGTAGGCGCTGCGATGTTGTTAGCGGCACGGTCGCGCAGAACAAGATTACATCCTTCAAACCATATATTGCCGTCGCCCATGACCATATCCACAGCTCCCGTGATGTCGCAATTCTCGAAGTAGCCACGTGAGCTGGCAGCGGGGTTGTTTGAGTTGTATGTATACTCATAGCTCCTTAGCGCCACGTTCTTGAGCACCGTTCTGTCTCCACGGTCACGGAACGCAATGGCTTGCGTGTTTAGCTTCTCCTCCTTTGCCTTCACATAGTCGAAGCGGTTGTCCAAGGTTAGCTCCTCTGCATAGAAGTCGTTGACATCTACGTTCAAGGCTATGGTGGCAGTACAACCGCTACCGCCGTAATTCGGCTCGTTGTAGAGGATAGTGCCCTCCTTACTCTGACCGATGAGCGACACATTAGACGAGTCTATTCTTGTCACACCGTTATTGATGAAGCCCACGCCGGCTATGTCTGATTCGGCATTGCCCGTAAGATGATGCGTGCCGTCGGGCACGAAGATGTAGAAGCGATGACCGTCAGAATAGTCGTGTTTGTTGGCTGCATTGATGGCTTCATTGATGTCGCCGTCACGTCCCACCACGAAGTTGAAGGGGTGGCGATGATACTTCTCCTTCTCCTCCGTTATATGCAAGGTCAGCGAAAGCTCCTGTTGGTATGCAGCACCATATATGTCCTTGAATGTTCCTCCAGGAAACGCCATGTTAATGACGCCTCCGGCTGCGGAATCCCAATACCTGAACACCAGTTCCTTACCAGATTCAGGCATATACAACGTGCCGTTCACGAACACCAAGGTTTGCTTCATAGTGCGATTGAATCCCACTTTGATGACCCCGCTTCGCGGAACGTCGTAAATTTCGTTGGAGGTGCCGGTGTATAACTTTCCTCCTACAGTAATTCCCGTAAACACGGGCGGCGTGTCTGGCGTTGTCAACTCGAACTTTACGGGATACGACTCCACCGTTATGCCGTTGCGCGTCGTCACCGTAACGTTACATTCCTTCGCGGTGATGTCAGCCTTGGTGGCAGTCACCACGCCGTCGCCAGTGGCTGTGCCCTTCACATCCGGCATCTCTTCGTCTGCGTTTTTCCAAGGCGAGACAGTAAAGGTGAGATACCCGTTCTCCGTCATTTGCTTACGGATCTCCTCTGCGCCGAGTGTATTGCCGTCGCAGGAGATGGTCTTGATGGTGGGCTTCGTTACGTTCTGCTTCTTGTATGTCACACTGAAACAGCGGAAGTAAGAACCGCTCACAAACTCCACCTTCAGATCAGCAGTGTCGGCTTTACATTCAGTCTGAGGCTCCATGTTGCCTACAAGCGACAACGACTTGCCCTCTATCTTCACCGTCTTGTCGCCCTTATTTATCTTCTCTGTAAGTGTTAGCTTTGCCAAGCAACCCGCTGTGGCTGGAAATCCGATGACAGCACCGTCAGTAATCTGCATGCGTTCAGGATGTGCCTCATTCATATTCGTGAATTTTCCTTTCGTAGCGTCCAAGTCAATCTTGACGTCTATGGCTTGGTTGTTCCATTTCAGCTGCGTGACAAGGATGCCCTGCGCTTTTTCGAGGTTGATGGTAGGCGCTCCGTCGTTGGTGGCGAAGTCCCATGTGGCTGTCACATCCTCCGTCACGTCCAGACGGTCAAACTTGTTAGGCATGAATACGGGGAACAGACGCAGGTCGCTCGCTGTGGCAATATACGTGCTGTTGATATTATATACGTTGCCACCTTCGTCCTCCCAATGGTCCAGCGTGTTGCCCTTATAGAAGAGCGTGCGGTTGGTGGGGATTACAAAGGCGTCACCCTCCTCCACAATTTCAGCAGCGGGAGGCGTACCCATCGCCACCTTTCCGCTGCTGTATGTTACGTAGTAAGTGGATTTCTCCTTAAAGTAAATCATGAAGTAACGGTGGTCGGTGATGTTGAATTCCACCTCATAACGAGTGTAAAGGCTGTCTGCCAGTTCCTCATCCGTAGGTGCTGTCTCCTTCAGCGTAAACACCGTCTTGTTGTCGCCGGAGGCGTTGCCCCATAATCCGTCGTCGTTCTTTTCGAAGTTCGTGATCTTGTTGTCATTGAGAGAGGCGAGCAGGTCCACTGTTCCGTCATCTTTCATCTTCAGTACTGTAAGCGGCTTGCCGTTCTTGTCTTTGCTGCCAAGATAGTCAATGCGGTCAAGCTCGTAGCCGAATCGTCTGTTAAGGGTGAGGCGGACGCGGTCGCCTTTCTTGAAGGCATAGCCTCCATCCTCCAGTTTCTTTATCTCAAACTTGCCTGAAGCTGACTCCGTCTTTGTTATCACTCCGTGCTCCTTGTCATTAACCTCGGCGTGCAGCTCCACCATATTGGCAGGAGCTGTTCTCACCTCTATCCAATGATAGTACGAATAGTCGTCCTCACCGATGACGATAGGCACACGCAGATCGGGGTTGTTGGTGGTGTAGGTGTAGACGTACACCTTGTCATGTCCGGCTTTCTCACGTTCCTTCAGGGTCTGTTCCTTGTCCAGCTTGGGCACGACACCGTCAAACGTGGTGGACGAAATCTTCGAGTAGGTGAGCATTGATATGGTTGTACCCACGCCACCAGGCACCCAGAACGTCGTTCCGGGACCGAATGCGCACCATTCTTCGAGCTTCGTATTGCGGATATATCCCTTCTTGCCCGTGTCGCACCATAACGCCACGTCGCGATCATGCGACTTGTCCTCACCGTTCTCGATGACATTCACGTGCACCTTCGTGGTCCAGAAAGGCTTCTCTCCGCTACCAAAGTTAACTGGCGGGGCACATACCTTACGGCGCTGATTGGTGTCAGGGTCGTCATAGTCGTGCAGTTTACGCGTAAAGTCGAAGCGCATCACCGTCACATTTGTGCGGTTAACCGCCGAAGCAGGATTGTCCTTAAAGACAGGAGCGAGCGTCAGCGTCTGACCTTCGGAAGCGAACGTATAGTTATGTCCCGGCTCGTAATGCACGGTGGTGTCGCCGTTCTCCTCCACCCAGTACTGCTGCGTTGAGGCATATCCGTCCTTATCCTTGTTTCTGAAGAACGTGTAGTTGGTGGGGATGACGAAGGAGCGCACGCCGCTCTGCTTCGAAGGCGTGATGCTGTAAGAGCCGTTTGTGGCTGCCGAAGCCCCGTTCACCATGCCCTCCGGTATGTGGAAGACAACGTTGCCGACGTGATCATGCGTCTGCTGGTCCTCCGCCCATGCCCCATGAAAGGCACAGACGGAGAGAAGCAGCAGCGTCAAGGCACGCAATGTGTGGCTGGCAGATAAGATGTTCTTTACCATATATACTATATATATAATGTGTGAGATGTTTATTTTACTATAACCTTTGTTTTACCGAAGATGAAGAGTCCTGGCTGGAATCCGCTGTACGTGGCGGTGCCCGGCTGTACGTCAAGGATGCGATAGAGCTGGCCTACAGCCGTCACCACGTTCATCCTTGTTCGGACCGTACTCTCCACACGGACACGCTGTCCGCCGATGGGACGTACTATGATGCCGTCGTTCTGTGCATTGTCTTCGTCGTCCATGGCGTCAGGACTGATAGTTCCTCCCTTCAGTTCCGATATGTTTATCAGATGACTGTATGCAGGATTCGGCATCGCTCCTGCCGTCGTTACGGACATATACGTGCGGAACGGCATAATGGTGGACAATGCGGAAGCGTCGTCAAACGCTGTGCCGCCCTTGTTGATGCCATACACCTTACCCTTGCTTACCTCCACGGCAGCGAAGGTTCCGCTGTGCGCATAGCCGTCCTTGACGGTCTGCATGGTCTTGGTTACCGGAACGGTGATTGTGCCGTACGAGGTGTTGCCGTTCTGAGTCTTGCCGTAAGCGTTGAAGGCAATGGTCTGAGCGTCCTCCATCTTGCCCAACAGCTTGTTATAGAACGCGCTTGAGAGGTCGAACTCGTAATAGCGTTCGCCGGGGAAGCGCACTATGTAAGGCTTCTCGGCTGCGAGGCGCGGATATTCAGCGTATTCGTGCTTCTCGGCATAGTACGGGTTGGCGTCCTTGTTATAGAGCCAGCCAATGTAGTTGTCGATGAAGAACGTATTGTTGAATGTATAGTTCACACCGTTCTCAGTATCGTTGTCCGGTCGCTTGAACACAGCCGACAGTTTACCGTTCTCATTTCCTACAGCCGTAAGGCTGCGGAGCCAGTACTCGTGATGCAGCGTGTGGATGTTCTGCTTCGGGTCTGCTGTCTCCTCAGCGGATGGCGAACCATAGAAGTGGGTTATCTCGCCGTTCAGCGAAGCCACCGTTTTGTCAGCCGTAAACGGCAGGCAGATGCCTTCCCACGCTCCGTAATAGTCTTCTGCGTACGCCATAGGCTTGCGCACATACCATGCACGGTCCGTGACGTTGAAGGCGATGGGCACGCAGAGGTCGTTGTTAAGACACTGCTCGCCCTCGCTGTTCACGTTGTCCGAGGTGCGTTCCACGAGGTGAAGGAGCTGCGTTGCGTAACTGTTGTCCGCAGTCTTGACCACGTGATGACCCTTTATGAGCGCCTCCCTTGTGGTCTCATCATAACCGAGCGTATTCTTCACGACGTCATAAGCCTCATTGCCTGCACCGGTGTTGTCATCGGCAGTATACACAAGGAGGTTCTGCGTAATGCCGGCACCGTCCTTTATGCGGAAGTCGCTGAAGGCAGTGGCGTTGTCGTCCACCGGCGGATAGAAGATGCCTTGCTTGGTCATGCCCATTGCTGCAGGCAGGTCGCCCTTGCAGGTGAAGTCTATAGCCGTTGTCTTACTGTCATGTACGTACGTATTCATTGAGCTGGAGCCTTGGCTGTAGGCGTTATAGTGGAATGCGTCCAACGCCGTACTGCCATAGTAAGCAGCCGTGCGATACACGCGGTTGCTCATAAACGAGAGCTGGTGAGAGGCTATCTCGTTAGGCAGATTCTCCGGTTCCGACTGCAAGGACTGTCCCCAGAAGAGGTAGTCGTTCATCCGTTCCGTTCCGTTCTTGTTATCGTTAAACAGCGGCACGTAATGCGAAGCTCCGTCTTCTGTCACCAGACGGGGAGCGTCTGCGGGGTGCGTCTTGTCGTGACGCGTCTCCACCTGCTCATAGTTGGGAATGTCGCTGAGCTTACCGATGCGCAGATAGGTTATGCCGGTGTTCTTGCCCGTGATGGCATCCGTACGACAAGCATACTGATAATCGCCGTTGGCATAATAGTCTGCCACGTATTTCAGAACGTCCTTGTCAGCTTTGTTACGTGCAAGCAGATAATATCCGTTGAGGTCGTACGCCACTCTTCCGAGACGGAAGTCGTCACGCGTATATCCCTTGTAGGCGCTTCCGTCCCAACGATACACCACCGGCGTCGAATTGTTGCCGTTAGGAGCATACTCGAAGCAGCAATGATAGTTGGGCTTTACGTTCTCGTCCGTCGTGCCGGACAGTCTTCCCGAGGAAAGACCGAGGTTATAGATGTTGCCCGTCACCTTACCGAAGAGCGCATTGTCCGATCCCACACCGTTGATGATATGTCCGTTGCCATGCAGGATGCCGGCAAATTCGGAGATGTAAGCGCCGTTCTTCGGCGTGGCTGCCAAGTCAAGATTGTCTTGCAGGACAAACTGTGCATTGGCACCATAGTGCGGAGCTGTACTTCCATTGCCGATGGAGTCGACGAAGGCGGCGAAAGCCTTCAGGTCGCTCTGGTCGGCTATGTAGATGCGAGGCTCAGCGAACGCCTTGCCTTCCTCCTTGGCACGCTTTATGGCTTCGGCAAGGTGGAGGTTGATGCCAGCCTTGTGAGGATCCATGCGGTGATAGTTGTGCACGGTCAGGCGGTCGCCTTCCTGCATGTCTATCTGCATTATGTCGTTCACGCCAGTGATGGCAACGCCAAGCTGGATGCCGTAACCGTTCATATAGTAATATGCCGGTATGTCCAGATAGTCGTCCGTCTTGTCGTAATGACATCCCGTGAACAGACCGCTGCCTTTCTCGTCAGCCTGGTTGAAGGTGTCGTATCCCTTAGCCACCGCATCCTTGATGTTCTCCTTTGTCCACGGCGTGGTGTCTGAGAAGGTCCACGTTCCGTCCGCAGCTTTCTCACGCTTGCCTATGCGCCAGTAATAGCCGCTGACAGCGAACGACTGGTCGGCGTTGACCACGAGGTCGTCCTTCGTAACGCGTATCATCTCGCCCGGCAGCACACAGTTGCCCACGTTGATGTGTCCGCTTACCGTCGGACCCTGCACATACTCGATGGTGAGATAGATGGTGTAGGTGTATTCGCGCGGCACATAGTAGACCGTAGGATTCTTTTCGTCGATGGTGATGTCAGAGATGTTGCTCACCTTCTCATACTTCTTGTTGTTGATGTCGTACTGGAAGAGGCTGTCAATCTTGACAAACTCCTCCGTCTGTGGCTGATAGTAGGTGTTGTCAGCGTCTAACTTGCCCGATATCACCTCCTCGTAACCGTCCGCTGTCTTCTTATACAGCTTGCCCGTACTGGCATAGATGGGCTTGTTGTTGGTGTCGCTGACATACTCTTCGTATGCAGGAGCCTTTATCACGAGCGTAGCCAAGCTCTTCTTTGAGAGGTGCTTGCCGAAGTAGTCAGGCTCCACGTAGTTGGTGTTATCCACCATGTCCACTAATTTGAACGCTATCTTGGCATCCTCCTTCAGACCTGCAGGGAGCGTGTTGTTGAAGAGCGTGGTCTCGTTGTTGCCTTTCTCCCTCATTGAGAGCTGTGCGGCAAAACCTTTCGTCTCCTTGTCCTTGTCATCTTCCGTGCGAGCGCCGGTGAATGAGTTGGTGGCAGCTCCACCCACATACAGGCGATATCCGTCCGTCACCTTGTCCGAGTAATGCTTACGGTCAGTCTCGTCAGTCTCCTTGCCCGTAAGGTAGTTACGATATTCGAGGTCGCTCGAGTACTCGTCCTTGTCCGCCGGGTGTCCGCTGCGCATCTTCCATTGCTGGATGCGCACCTTCTGTCCGCTCTTCAGTCCGGCAAGCACAGTCAGACCGTCCTTGTTGTCACCGTCGAACTCGAGAGGATGGTCCTTCGACGACTGGTAAGTGTAGCCCGTGATGTTCACATTATAATAATAGTGGAAACCGGTGACATACCAGTAGTGCACCTTCACCGAATCCACCGTCTTGTCTGATGTGGGGGACGTGATGGTGTAATAGCCCGTCGGGAAACAGTCGTCCACGATGTAGCGTCCCTCATGATAGGGGAAGACGAAGTTGCCCGTGGTTTCGAGGAAGTCCTCGTCGTGCTTGTCGCCCTCATGACGCTTGTGATTGTTGTCGGCATACACGTAGCCGCCACCCTCGTCCTGACGGACATTTATCAGATTCATCTCCACTACGCCATAGATGGGACCGTAATGTTCTTTCTCCACCACCTTCTTATAGTCCTCGTCGTAAGTGTCCTGGCAGAGCTGAATCTTCATGGCGTAGCCCGAAGCTATGCCAATCATGTTTCTTGCCGTACCGTCGTTGCGCTTCTGGAATTCGCCCAACGGGTCGTCAGCGTCCGTGTTGTCCTTGTTATGGTGATAGTCGTCGATGTATTTCTGCTTCACGTCCTGATAAGACTTTCCTGCGAAAGCCTTGTCCTCCTTGTTGGTGGCAGAGGCAAGCTCTCCCTTACGGTTATGCCACTTATCATTACGGAAGTCGACGTTTGACGTTACGGCACCCACATAATGTATGTTGTTGGAGAATCCCATGTAGTTGCGAGCCTTGGGGTGGTACGTGAATGCGTCGTTGTTGTCAGTCTTAGCCTCCAAGTTGCCTTTGCTGTCCAGACGGATGTTGTCTGCCACCATCTTTATCTCGCCCACACGAGAGATGGAGTAGGGCGTCTTGTTAATGGCGTTTACTGTATAGTCGCGGGCACCGAGCAGTGAGAAGCAGTTGTCCTCCAGGCGTATGATATCCAGACGCTGGAACGTATTCAGAATCTTCGGATTGTCGATGGTGTGTTCGGCAAAGCCATATCCCGTCACGTCGGCGCTGCGGAATCCCTGCGCATACGAGAGGTGGCCGTCGCCGAAGATGCCTCCCTCGCTGTCATACTCGTAGAAGACGTTCTCACGGATGCCGTTAATTCCAGTAGGGGGTGTCGTTCCGGCTTTATAGAAATACTTGTCCTGCAACGATATGTAGCGATACGTATAGACGTTCTTTTCATAAGCATCATCGTTGTCGTAATGCTTATAGTAATAGCCGTAGAGGTCTGTGCCCTCGGGCAGCGTCACCTCCTTCATCTCCTGACGTGAGATGGTGATGTGCTCATGGTCCTTATTGTCGCCGATGAGGATGAGCGTGTTGCCGCCGAAGCCAGCCGTAGTGCCGCCCAGACCCTTCAGTTCCTCAAGTTCGTCTTCGGAGGTGAAGGCTTTGTCCGCATTATACTTGTCCGTGAACTTCAGCACCGTGGTGTTGTTGGCAAGGACAGACGATCCCTGGGCGATGGAATATCCACCGCCATACACAGCTTCGTCAATGTTGATATGCACGTTGTCCCATCCCACAGACGGTTTCTCGGGAGTGACTTTCGTGAAGTAGCGGTCCTTGTTGGCTTCGGTTATCGTGTCGCGCTTGCCGTTGTCGATGGCTACGATGTCGTCGTATGTGCCCTGCGACACCAGTTCGTCCGTAAGCAGCCAGATGTTCTGCTTGATGGTGGGCGATGTCTCGGTGCCGTTGTTGTTCTCCAGACGCAGATTCTTCTGGTCGGTGCGGTTGAGCACGTATCTGCCGCTGACATTGTTGTTTGAGTTGACATGATAGTAGGTAGGATAGCCCACCTTCACCTGAGTGGAACCGAACACGTAGCCCGAATACGATCCTCCCGTAACGGCACGGAAGACATGGCCGTTGAGGATGTCCACATTGGTGACGCCGATGACATTACCCTGCTGACCGCCGCCGTATACGAAGTTGGCTGATACGCCGCACGGCAGGAACTTGCCGCCGTCCATCTTTGGGTCAGAGCACTTCACGTCATCGCCGAACACTATTTCCGTGTTGCCGTATACGTAGCTCTCCATGCCATAGCCTGCGCCATACACGTTGAGCGAAGAATATTCCGAATCCTTTATGAGCAGTTCGTTCGACTTCTCCAGCTTCTTCTTCTCCTTGCCAGCCAGCATGTCAGTCTGCATATTGATGGTGACGTCGCCTCTGATGGTGCCGCTCTTGAAGCAGCCGCCATACACGTTGCCGCCCACGTACGCTCCGTCTTTCTCCTTAGGCTGGAAGCGGTTGCGGATGGTGAGGTTGATGAAGGGGTAGATGGAGTGTGCGATGCCGAGCAGATAACCGCCCTCATGGAACGCCTTACCCTTATAGTCATAGTTGGCGTTGTTACATCCGCCCACTATCTTCTCCGTGATGGTGAGGCCCTCGGGGAAGACGTAGTCCACCACATTGCCTATCTTGCGGTCGTTGTCAGCCGCTGTCAAAGGCATGACGTTCATGTTGCCACGGTTGCCGCCGCAGCAGAACGTGCCGATGATGCAGTCCTCAAGACCCTCGCCGTCCACGCTTCCGTTCCATGTCAGGCTGCCCTGGATGTCGGTCTCCACGGGTTGGAAGTAGAGGTCGATGAGGTGCGGATAGACCAGCGGTCGCTTGCTTCTCTCCGTAGGCAGATACACGGTGCTGATGTCCATGTTGGCAGGGTCGCTGTTCCAGTCGATGGAGTCAGCAAGGTTCAGCTCCTTCGAGTGGTCGTCCACGTCGCCGTTGAGCTTCTGGAACATGTTCATGTAGTCGTTGTCCTCCGACGTAACGAACATGGCGTCGCCGTTGCATCCCATAAACACGCCACCGATGCGGACATGACTGCCGATGTTGACGCTCACGTCGCCGACCATCTCGTCCGAAACCTCTGTGCTGTTTTCCTCGTCGGGTGCCAATACCTTCTGTACGGTAGCCGAATTGCCGCCGCCATACACGTTGCCGTCAATGTGGATGGTGTCCGTGGCGGATCCGTTGATGTCGATGCTCACCCTGTTGGTAAGCGGACGCCACGAATTGATGTTCACAATTTTTACTGCGTCGGTGGCTGCTCCAAGAGAAGGCATTGTGCTTCGCATCGGCACAGTATATACAAGGGGTACGGTTTCCGACTTAGGGTCGTCGGGATTGAGCGGATAATACTCGTTCACGGTCACCTTCTTGTTGCCGTTGCGGTCGTTGGCGTACAGATAATTGCCGTTGCCGGCACCGTAAACGTCGCCATAGATGTGGCCGCCGAATATTTGGATGCTGGCACCCTTGCCACCGTTGTCCTTGAAGTAGCCGTCCTTGTTGAGCACCACGTTCACGTATCCCGACACGTCATTGCCGCCGTATATGTTGCCGTGGATGTAGATGTCCGAATTGTTTAACGTCGACGTGGCGTCGGGTTTGTTGGTGCCTATGCGCACCGTGGTGCCCTTAAGCACGTCGCCCATAAAGCCGCCGCCGAAGACGTCATGGCAGTCCACAGCCTTAATCTCCACGTACGTGGAGCGCACGGAGCTGTACGAGCCACCGCCGAACATACGACGGCAGAACACGCCGCCGCCACCCATGATGTGGGCGTCGCCGCAGACCTTGCCCGAATAGCCGCCCCCCATGATGTCCATAACCGCATAGCCGCTAAGGAAGTGCTTGTATTCTTCACCCTCTACGAAGTCCATGCCGCTGTGGTTGCTTCCGCGACTCCCCATATCCACGTTCACGTAAGTATCGCCTACGACGATGGCGCTGTCGCCATAGCCGCCGCCAAAGACGCAGAAGTGGGGCGAGCCCACCTTCTCGTAAATCTCTCTCCACTCGTTGCTCTCAAAGAAGTTTTTGTCGTTTCTTCCCGATAACAGCATGGTATAGTCATGGAGCAGACTCTTCGTCATGGTGAGGTGCGTGTTGCCGCCAACCTTACATGCCACGTTGCCGCCGGCGTAGATGTTATGATTGATCTTAAACTTCAGCTTCTCGTGGTCGTACTGCGGAGAGTAAGTCACGCCGTCGATGATGCTGGCAGGTTCCCATGAGCGGGTACGTGGTCGCCAGTACGAATGGATAAGGGCTTCGCCGCCGAGGATGAACACGTTGGTGTTGCCCGTTACGTCGGCTGACGTGGTGGTGAGCACGCTCTTGCCCTCCACATCGGCGGTGCTGGAGCTGCCAAGACCGCCTCCATAGATGCCATGTCCGATGGAACCGTAGTAGAGTGTCATGAGAGTGTTGCCATAGACGGTGCCGTTCTGACAGCCACCGTAGATGCGCTCCATGAAAAAGGAATAGACATCCCTGTTGTTATCGTCCGCAGGATGAGCCATGTTGGCGTCGTCCGAGGGCGAGAGATATTGCTTCTTCTTGTCGTCCCAGTAAGGATAGTGTATGACGGGACGGTCAATGATGAGGCAGGTGTTGCCGTAGATGCCGCCCAATGTCTTATAGTCTGCACACTCCGAGGCGATACGTCCCTTGCCTCCTGCGAACACGCCGTCCATGATAGAGCCGCCACGGATGTTGACCAGGGTGGTGCGGTCGGAGGGATTGATGTAGTTGTCACGTGAGAACGTGGCTGAGTCTGCCTTTTCGTAACCTACGTTAGCCACGTCGCCACCGCCATACACGCTGCCGAGCACCAACGTACGGTCAATGCGGCTCTTCGTGTCATTGTAAGTGAACATCTTGCCGTAAATATGCACCTCCGTATTCTCCACGCGAGCCATGTTGGGGAAGTCGACGTAAGCGCCGTTCTTCCATGCCGACTCTACGCCGGCTCCGCCTCCATAGATGTTGCCTTCGATGGTGCCAGCCTTGACGAAAACCTTGGACTTGCCCTTCACCTTACCGAAGTCGTAGGAGCTGCCTTTGGTATAGTCGCCGTATGGAAGGGCGCCTAATCCGGCTCCGTAGATGTCATGCGCTGTGAGCTGGCAGTCGGTCTCGACGTAGGTGTCGCCGCTGACATAGCCGGCAAAGCCACCGCCGTTTATCTGAAGCAATGTCAGTCCGCTTGCGCCTGTCATCCATGCCAGACGGCTTGCGTGATAGCGTCTGAACGTGTTAGGGTCGTTGTCGCTGCCGTCATAGCTGCCGTAATAGAGCATCTTTTCTTCCTTCGACACTTTCTTGTAGTCATCAAGCATGGAAAACTCCAGATTCAGATATGTCTGAAAGTCCTTGTTCTGACAGAGATAGCGATACTTGATGCCGTCTATGGTCAGAACGCCGCTGTCGTCAACCTTTGTTCCGGGCTGTGCATAAACCTCCGTCTTGCCTACCTCTGTATTGGCACCATATCCTGCTCCGAACACAGAGAACTGCGGGCGTACGGCATCCGAACAGCATAAGTACCAGCACATGCCTTGAAGCGAAGTGATGTCGAACAAGCTTATGGTCTTTCCCTTCGAGTCCTTAATGTCTTCAAGGGGCGAATGATTGACGATGACCACGGCCTTGCCCGTGTTGTTGTCTCCCGTCGTGCCCACCTTGCAGGCACGGTTGCCGCCGCCGAAGATGTTATGATGGTTGGCGAACATACGTCTGTCCAAATCGAAGAAGAGACTCGTGTTCTTGTCGTTCCTGATTCGGTTTATTACCTCTTTGGTTGCAGTATCGGTGATGCTGTCAAGCGATTGGGCAGCAACCATTGTAAGGACGAGACGCATAAACTCTTCTTTGTTGTTGCATACGCGTTTGCTGTCAGCGTCTGCCGAGGTCCATGTGGTGATGTTGCCTTTCTGGTCTGCCTTGCGGTTCCATATCCACGTGCCGCCGTCCATTTGCACCTTCGTGTTGCCGAGGATGTTGGCGTAGGTGCCCTTGTCGTCCGTGTCCTTGCGTCCGAGCACCTCGTCCGCAGGATTCTCCTTGTTGTCAATGCGCACGTTGCCATATCCGCCGCCGAAGACGCTGTTGCCGAGCATGCCGCCCTCGACGTGTACGAGCGTATTGCCGTCCACCGTGCCGTAAGCACAGCCGCCGTAGACGTTGCTCCATACGTAGGGCACGATGTTGTCCTTGTCATCAGTATCGTTGCCGGGCTTGCTGTCGGTGATGTGTACGAGCGTATTGCCGTTGATGCGTCCGACGTTTTCATAATGGTCAGCCTCTGCCTTCTTCAGACCCTTGCCGCCGCCATACACTTCGCCGAAGACAGTGCCGCCGGAGATATTGACGAACGAACGATAGCCCACAGCCTCGTAGCTTACGAAGGTGCCGTCGGTCTGATTGAGAGTTGTGATGCTGCGAATCGAGTCGGTAGAGTAATATGTGGAAGGCTTTTCAGACACATACTCGCCTACGTTGGCGTTGTCGCCACCGCCATACACATTGCCGTAAATCTTGGCATCGTCAGAGATTTCCACCCTGGTGGTGCCGACGACGCGAGCCACATTGACGAAGTGGTCGGAAGAAGGAGTCGTGGGTTTCAGACCGGCGCCACCTCCGAACACGTCGCCGTGTATGCGTGCGCCGCACAAATACACCTCCGTCTTGCCGCCAATCTGTCCCGTGGTGTTGTCCGTGATGGACGTAGGATCGCCGAAGCCACCGCCGAACACACGATGGACGAAGGTCTTGCCGTCCACCGTCACCTTAGTGCTGTCAGCCACCGTACCAGCATAACCGCCTCCCAAAACGCCCCATACTGTAAAGTTAGGGATGCCCATAGAGTTGTCGAAAACCGGCAATATAGTTGTTGTGCTTCGTTCGGCGTGAGTGCTTACTTCGTTCGAAGTGAGTGTTCGTGACGTTCGATGTGAATGCTTACTTCGTTCGGAGTGAGTGGCGAAAGTGCCACTTTCGGAAATCTTAGGTGGCGCCATTTGATAATTATCGTCCACCTCCGTGTCGTATTTTCCGTAGTCGCCGTCTACGTTGACGGTAACATCGGTGCTTCCGACCTTCGTCAGCTGACCGTAACCGCCGCCGAATACGCTGAAGTGAGGATTGTCGTTGTCCGTATAAGCCTGCTTCCATTCGTCTGTCGTGAGCAGATCGTAGGGAGTCGTTCCCTTCTGTACGAGAACGGTGGCTCGTCCTGCGACGTTGCAGGCAAGGTTGCCGCCGCCGTAGATGTTATGAGGATTGAGAAACTTGCCGTTGGCGAAGAACTCGTCTTTTTTGTATATGGCTCCCTCAATTTCAGGCTCGTCCTGGGAGTCCTTGATGTCAGAGTCCCAGACGTAGAAGAGGTTTTTCTTGGCATCCCACTTGCGGTTCCATATCACATTGATGGAGAACTCGTTATTCTCATTGTGTCCGCCCTCGCCGCTCATACTGCCTTCGTCCTGCGCCAACATAACGTTGGTGTTGCCGAGAACGTCGGCAGAGGTTACGGTGTTGCCGTTGATGTTGCCGTTGATATCGCCATTGCCGCCGCCGAAAAGCTGACCAGCTATGTTGCCAGCATAGATGCTGACGTAGGTGTTGGCACTGACCTGAGCCAGATTGCCGCCACCGAAGATGTCGCCATACACGTAAGGTGCCTGTTCGGCTGATCCGATGAGGCTGACGTTGGCATTGCCGATAACCAAGCCCACTGAGTCAGGATGTTGCGTCAGGCTGTCGTTCGCGGCGAATGTCTGTGTGGAAGGACGAAGACGACGACCGTTGCCTCCTGCGAATACGGAGCCGCGGATGTCAGCGTTGTTGCCGATGACGACGTTGGTGGCATCGCCGCCGCGGTTCTCCACCACAGCCATGTCGCCGCCACCGTATACATTATTAAAGAAGACGCCGCCCTGGATGTTCACATCAGACTTGCCATATACGCGAGCCATGCGTGAGAGGGTCTCAATGTTGGACTTGGCGTCGAGCTGCTGGGCGTCTGCCACGCCATAACCACCACCGAAGATGGGGCAATGGAAGATGCCGCCATTGATGTTAAGCTCCACGTTGCCGTAGGTCTTGCCCAGTTCCTTATAGTTGATGCTGTTGCCACCGTATGCGTTAGTGGAGAAGAAATAGTCGGTGCCGCGTCCGCCAGCGAACACACCCTTCTTGCAATAAAACTCGCCGCCATTAATGGTCAGAGATGTCACGACGTCCGTTTTATTGCCGTTGCCATACACGTTGCCGCCGTACTGGCTCGGTGTGGCTGTACTCTGGGTCCACAGACTCTTGCTCATAAAGCCGCTGCCGCCGCCGTAGATGCCGTCGATGGGAGCGGAAGCGTAACCGAACTCGCCGCCATTGATGACAATGACAGAGCGTGTGTCCGTAGGACTTACCTCGGTGAAGTCCTGGGTGTCAGTGTTGTAGCAGCTGTATGTCACCAGACGGTCCTTGGCTATGCTGTAGGGACCGTAGAGCATCACGTTCTTGGAGTCATTCCAGTAAGGTATGCGATCGTCGGGTGTGTGGGTGTCGGCAGCGTTGTCGCCATATCCGATGCCGTTCATACCGCCCGCACCGGCTCCGAAGATGCCGCAGAGGATGTTGTCCTTCTTGTCGTTCTTCTCAGGCAGAATCTGGAAGGTGCCGCCGTTGATGGTGACGGTGCTGATGCCGTAGAAGGGATTGTTGACAACCACGTTGCCCGTATGTCCACGACCGGTACTGCCACCGTAAAGCTCGGTTACGATGACACGCTTGTCGGTGTATTCGTCCTTGTTGTTTACGGACGACGACGGATCGAGCGTGATGTTGGCTCTTCCCATAAACGTATTGCAGGGCACGTTGTACGTATTGCCCCTGTATGGCAGCGTCAGCTCGGTCTGAGCACCTAATGTGCCGTTGACAACACGAGCCACCTTGCCGCTTCTGATGATAATGTCGACGTCGGCATACATGGCACCCTCGTGGTTGCCGGCAAGAATGACACCGATGTCATAGTCGTTGGCGCTCTTTTTCTTTGTGCCATCTTTCAACATCGTCACCTCACGTTCCTCGTTGTGGAGGTCGTTCCATGTACGGTCAATGTCGATGTCGATGGTGCACTTGACGGGCTGTTGGGGTGTGCCCATAATGCCGTTCTGCTTTGCAGGTGCGCCGTCTTCTTCTATTCTAACCGTCTGACGTCCTCCGGCACTGATACATGAATAGAAGCCCGACTTGACGCTGATGCTAAATCCCTCCTTGCCATGAGGCATGGAAGCATTATAGGTTGCGATGCTGTCCGCATTGTTGAGCGGATAGAAGCGACCGTCGTTGTTGATGCCGCCGAAGATGTGCAGGGCGTTGGTCACGGCACCGTCGATGGTGCCGTAGTCGGGTGAGTTATAGCTGAATCCCGTCATGCGGATGCCCTCATCCATGAGGATGTTGTTATACTGGCAGTAGATGATTTTATAGCTTTCGCCGCCATTCATGGCGAAGGTGAGATTCTCGAAGCGGGTGTCTCCCCATATGGGCAGACCTCTTGATGCTCCCTTTATCTCTATCTTGCCTTCGTAGTCCTTGTCCCACTTGCCCGTGATGGTGGTATTGCGGAAGAGCTGGGGAGTGTTGCGCTTTGCATTTGCCCAGTCATCGTACGTAAGAAGGTTCTCGCCCTGATAGTTTTTAGTGAGGCAGAAACCGTTTTGGGTGTCAGTAGAAGAACTGGTGCCCATAAGGACGATGGTGTTCTCGTCCCACGAACCTTTGGCTGACAGCTTGCTGTAGGCTCCCTTCCATGTAAGCATAGGCTTGTCGGGAGTGTAGCCCCATGAGTCGTCCGTAAGATTGTCTTCGCCTTTCTTGTAGGTCTTGCCGTCGGTTGTGGTGAAATCGGCAGGGCACAGATAAACCACCACCGAGGCACTCACGTATTTCTCAAGCAATACTGATGAGCCGCTCTTAACCGTAACCTTACAGTAATACTTGCGTCCTTTGGAACTGTCCGTAGGGCGCGTTATGATGTTCTGCGAAGTGGGGATGGAGGTCAGGCGTTCCGTACCGTTATACCATTCGTAGGTGATGTCCAGGCCCAGCTCGTCGTTGGAGAGATGTTCCTCGGAGTCGTTGGTGACGTTGACGGTGAAGTCGCTCTTGCTTGTCGTAAGACTTGCCGAAAGTGTGATGGGGTTTACGATGAGAGTATTGGTGGTGGAGTTGCCGTCGGTGGCATACACAGACTGTGCGTATGTCTGACGGGGAAGAGGGAAGGGATTGAGCTTGTCGGTGTTTACCTTCACCGGATCGGCATTGCCGTGCGACACATACCAGTCGTAAACGTCATTCATGGCATTGCCCTCTTCGTCAACGACGGTGAGCACGTCCTCCTTGCCACGTTCCATCTTCAGAGCTATGGAGCTGAAAGCGAAGCTGTTGGACGTGGCGGAGTAAGCCCAAGTCTTGCGGTCGAGCTTATTGTCGTTGATGTAAGCGTTGGCTATTTCGGTAAAGGTCTTGAAGAACGTCTTGCCCGTTGTGGGGTCGATGTCGGTGGGTTCATGCTCCGTTCCGTCGTTGTAGTTGGTAGAACCGGATACGGCATTGGCATGAGAGTAATATAATGTAGCCTTATTGGATGCTGGAAAATTCTTCTGGTACGAGCTGCCATAGAAAGCAATGACGCTTCCCTTGATGTTGCTGCCGTTTGTTGTGATGCCCGGACCATGCACATAGATGTTGGTGGGGAGAATGGTGTAAGAGTTGGTCGAGAAGCTGGTGGCACAACCGATACCGCCAGATATGGTTACCGCTTTCTTGCATGTGGCGTTCTTGTGCATATTCATGCTTACGTCGGCAGAGATATTGAAGATGCGGTGATGACCGCGGTTGATGTAGCCCACGATACCGCCTATACGGTATACGCTGTTAGCGTCATACGCTTCCTCGTTGTCCGTAACCTTTGAGTTGCGTATGATGATGTTGCTTATCTCGGCGTTCTTGGTAAGGTCGGCAGCTACGACGCCAAGCTTTATGGTACCGGTGCCCACGGGGCGATAATCCTTTGTCTTCTCCACGCAGGCTTTCTCAATTACCAGGTTGGTGACGCAGGCGAAGCCAGCTTCGTTGGCAGCTGATCCTGCAAGACGTGAGAATAGACCCCATGATGCCTCCTGACCGTCTGCATTGGTCCAGCAGATGTGCATGTTGCTTATCTTATGGCCGTCGCCGTCAAACTTACCGGCAAAGAAATTTGGTGTCTTTGGATTCCATGAGCCGATAGGAGTCCACAACGCCTTGCTAAGGTCGATGTCCTTAGTAAGCTTGAAGTATTTGCCGGAGAAAGATATGCCGTTGTTTACGTCGTGTGCAAGCTTAGCCAGCTGCATGTCGTTGCTGATAAGGTACGGCTTGTCCTTAGAGCCGTCGCCTGACTCATAGCTGTCGGCATAGTATGGCGTGCCGTCATAGACGTTGCCATACACTTTAGGCTCGGTGTCGACAGTGGAGTCCTGCTGCGCCAACACCATCTGGGCGCTGACAAGCAGGAGGGTGAGTAAGAAGAGTAGTTTACGATATATGCAGTTTGAGGGATATACGCTCATATTCAAGTCTTTAAATTGAAGTTTAACTGTTTGCTATGTCCTAAAATCAGTCTATCAGCAAATGTCCCGTATAGGCATCCTGGTCTGCCAGCACATACAGATAGCGTGGCTGTATGAGGATGCGGATGGGGTTTATCATTGCTGTCTTGCCCGTTGTGAGGTTGCCGAAGTTGTCCTTGTTAAGGGTTATCACTGAGGTGACGTTCTTTCGTGTCACCACCGTCTTGCCGTCCTCGGCTATCAGCTCCACGTCGTACGTCACTTTTATTTTTGGAGTGAAGTCAGCATCGGGGATGGTAAAGAAGTCAGAGCCCCATTGCGTATAGCCCTCAGAGGTGACGATGGCAGTCAGCGTGGCATCGTCGTATGCCTTGCTGCCATAGCCCTTGTAGGGGATGGGCGTATCGACGAACTCTGCGCGTTGGACGTCAGACCATCCTATGTCTGAAGCGTTCCAGCTGTTAGAGGCGTTGTTCCACGTGTAAGATCGTGTGATGGTGCACGAGGTGGCGAGATTGCCAGAGAGCGTTACGCTATGGATGCGGAAATGTCGGATGGCGTTCATCTTGGCGTCGAGTCTGAAGGACAGGCTGTAGCCGGTAAGGGTCTGGTCGAACTTCAGATTGATGACGCGGTCCTCATTCTCTGTGGTTATCGCTCCCTTGCTGATGGGGAGAGCGCAGATGATGGGTGCTGCCTTCGTGTCGAAGATTACGGGCGATGTGGCGTTCTCCATGGAGAAAGGGAAGGAGAGAATGCCGGTGCCGTTGAGAGTCCTTTTCAGCGTTGCCCCTTCTGTATGAGGCATGTATGCAAAGAAGTTGAACGAGGAAGCGTTGGGATAATCAGCCCATCGCTTCGGCGGCGTCGTAGGCCAACTCTGTGTGGAAGCATTGTACGTGGCAGTCTCGTTGCGGAAGATAGGGTCGGCGGCCTCGTTGTCCTGATAGCCGAAAACACCCATCGTTGCAGGATGGCGCTCAGGACTGTATGCTTCGTAGGGATTGGTGCGGGTGAGAATCTTCTGCGACTGTGCGGAGAAGGTGATGTAGCCGTAGCTGTCGGCATGCTGAATGGGCATGTCGGAAGAATCGCAAGCACTGAGACTTGCGAGAGAGATAATAGCTGCTATGGAACTTAGATGCTTCATGCTTGTTATTATATATATGTTTTTACCATTCCTGCGTGCCGTTGCCGTCGTTCTTGATTTCGGCGCCGGGGAGCCATTGCTCCACTTGCAGGTCGGCGAAGGTGATGTTGTCGCCAACGTCAGACAACTTGAAGATGTAGGTGTATTTGTAGCCTGCCTTCCACTGCATATACTGCGCTGGAACTGTGGCAGACACTTTCTTGCCGCTGATGTTGACGGTTATGGTGTAAGCGCCCTGCTCGTAGGGGATGTTGGCGAGGGGCGGCACGTAATACCATTTCTGGTAGAGGGTGGGGTCTTTGAGGATGTGTACAGCGTCCGACGGCTCCTCATAGGGGACGGTGAGGAGAATCTTACCAGTGGCATCGGTTGATGCGGGCGCCATCGTGATGACGGGCTGCTGGCTTGACGGTATGCCGGTGAGGGGATAGGTGGCGGTGATAGTGCCACGGAGAGGGGTGTCTGCCTTGGATGCGTCGTCAAGGAAGCGGCTGTCGCTGAACTGTATGTTCCTCATTGTGACGCTCTTCGTGCCGTTAGGATAAGTGAAGCGGAAGCGCACCTTGGCGATAATGGGGGCGAAGGTGAGCGTCACGCACGATCCGTAAGCGGGCGATGAGGCTGATGTGCCGTTGGAGGATGGGGTGGCAAGCCAGAGACGACTTGTGTATGGGGACGATGTGGCTGTGGCAGCATCGGAATATTCAAAGGGAAAGGAGAGGCTGACGTTGGGGTCAGCGGTGGATGGGGTGGTGACGGTGACGTCGGAACGGAAGGGACTGTAAGCGAAGAAACGATAGCTTGTAGCTGAATGGTCCCAGTATTTTATGGTTTGCGGAATGGAGAGCATCGGGTTTTCGATGCCCACGTATTCCCAGCCGGCAGTGTTGGAGGCGGTGTTGCCCGCGCTGCCCTGAGTGAAAAGGACCTTATAGCCGTCCATCACAATCTGTGAAGACGACAAGGCGGAAACGTCTGATGTGGTCTTGTATCCCCAGACGCGGAACGAAGTGAAAAGTGTTTCGAGGCCGGTGCCGGCACCTCGTGTTGTCTGCTCATCCTGCCATTTGCTGTTATTGCTGCTAAAGGCAATGCTCGTTGTTGGCGCGTCAGGATTGGGCACGACGGGGTCGTCCTGCGCCGATGGAGAGCAGGAGAAGCAAAGGCATAATGAAAAGCAAAGCAACAAAGAAAGAATGCGTGATGAAAGCATGACTTCTTGTGGTTATTAAAAATGCAATGTCGAGGGTGCGTCAATATCTTGGATTGATGCACCCTCGGCGATTAAGGGATGGTGAAGAGGTGGGGTATAAAGTAAAGAAATTACTTTAAATACACCCTCTAAATATTAGTTTTTACTTAACAACAGTAACGATCTTGTAGATCTTGGTGTAAGCACCAGTCCAAGCTGTAGCTCCTGTGTACTCTATGACGTATTTACCAGCCTCAATGCTTGGAACCTTCAATGCTGTTGCAGGAGAAAGTTTGATTGTCTTTCCATCCTCAGAAGGAACAGTTCCCTCAAATGAGTACTTATCCGTGCCAACTACCGTGTATTTATCTGTCTTGGTGTTAGCAATCCAGTTTGCAACAAGTGCCTCAGAGAGTTTTGGGTCACCTGCACCTGCATCTGTCAACTTGTAAACCTTAGTGTTGCCAGCCTTAAGTGTCACAGTCTTCTTTTCCTTGTCAACAACAGTAGCATAGAGGTCTGAATTATTCACATACTCTGCATTACCGTGCTGGTATTTGCCATCTTTAACAGCGAAAGTTGTGATAGTAGACTCGCCCATTGCAGAGATAAACTCAGCATTGCCATTCTCTGTAACAACTACGCTTGCGTCGAATGTGATAGGATAGAGACCTGCGGGATCGTCATCACCACCAGTGCTACCATTAGTGTTGTCGCTAATCTTGAAGATGTACGTGTATGCATAGTTAGGTCTCCAGCAGAGATACTTGGCAGGGATAGTGGCTGTGGCACCCTTTACATGAATCTGCTCTCCTGAATTGTCGAGAGAAGTAAGAGTATAGTCAACCTTAAGGTTCAGAGTCTTGTCATTGTTAGCCTGAGGCATGAACAATGTGTACTTACCACCCTCGGTGTCGTATGTAGGATTGGTAATATCGGTAGCCAGCTTTGTATAAGCCTTTAATGTAGTCTTGTCACCGATCTCAAAGACAGTCTTTGGGGCACCCTCTCCGGTTTTATTAGGCAACATCTTTGGCTGATTCTCTAACTGACCTTCTGCTTCAGTGTTGTTATAGTAAACAACTTTATAAGTTACACCTGCTTCTGATGTAACAAGGGGAGTGTTGTTTGCGTCAGCTGTGAACCTTTCAGTAGCCTCTGTTGTCTGTGTTGCTTCGCCATCCTTAGTATAATAGAACTTGTCGATAGTAACATTATAGCCAGGAACTGTCTCGTACATTGCTACACGTACCTTAGTAAGAGCGTTGCGGAAGGTGAAGTTAACTTCGCCACCATATACGTCATGCTTAGCATCTTTTGACTTATTGATGACCTTGCGGTCAGCGAAGTAAAGCTGATCCCAGTCTGCATCGTTCTTAAGAGTTACCTCATAACCCTTTGTATAGACAGTACCTTCTGCGTCTTCGTCTTCCAAAGTCTTCTTAATGATTACCTTTCCATCTTTTACGTCATCAGGCTTTGCTGTAGCTGCGTAGAATGTATAAGCAACAGCGCCATAGTCCCAATACTTGATGGTCTGAGCTTCTTCAACCTTAGGTGTTACATTGGCACGATAAAGAGAGTTGTCAATACCTACATACTCCCAACCTGCAGTATTTGACAGAGAGTTGTTGGCAGAACCTTCAGTATAGGCCAGACGGTAGTTAGTGTAAACAGCCTGATCGTTATTGACTGTTTTGTCCTCTGTAGCAGAGTGCTTTGTACCGTATACCCAGAAACCATTTGCCTTCAAATTCTTTATGTTATAATTAGAATTTGAAGTCGCACGTGTTGTCTTTGTTGTACCTCCTCCGAAGTTAATCACAGAGTTAGTAGCATTTTGTCCGTTTCCTGAGTTCTCACCCAAGAAGTCGTCGCTTGAGCAGCTGGCGAGCGCCAATACTGAAGCGGCATAAAGAAAATACTTGTTCATAATCTTTTAAATAATCGTTTGTATTGTTTTGTTTATTAAAATCTTGAATACATATATATGTTGTTACATATCAAATTCCCATTGCTTCTCCTCGAAGTCTTCCACTACGGCGTCAAAGCCGGAGCCACCGGCTCGGTTAGGGATGGGCACCTTGTCCATGTCAAGCTCCACGGTTATGACGCCACCACGATAGAGTCGGCGCACTTGGTCGGTGACGTCGAAGACGATGGTGGAGTCCTTGCCGTTATAGAACTGCATCTTCACGTCCACGTAGTGTCGGTTGTTGAGGTCTGCCTTTGCCACCTTCTCCAACGACTCAAGGTAAGAACGTGTGTCGAGCTTGTAGGGATTGAGCTTAGGCATTCCGAAGGTCAGCGCCTTGCCACCTATCACGTCCACCGTCTCACCCTTCTTGTCCGTCACGTCCTGCTTCATTCGCATGTAGAAGTTTACGGTGATGGCGTCCGATCCGGTCACGCCCGTATTGACATTTACGGAGCGAGCCATGCCGCTGAGGTTGGCGTTGCCGTCGATGGAGGTAACCTTCCTGCCGTTGCGGTTGTTATGATGGAGAATCACTTGCACTAAATAAATATAAGTTAGAGGCTGGAGTTGTGTTTCGAGCGTACGTACCCAGCAGTTGCGCTCCTCATCGAAGACGAATCCGTCCAGATTCTTGTTGATGTCGATGCCCTTTTCGTAACTGGAGAAGAGTTCCTCGGGCTGATAGAACGAGTGGGTAAAGTGTGGCGCGTTATACGAAGACGGATTCATGGTCTGTCCCGTGTATGCCGTGACATAGTCGTACGTGGAAGTCTCGTCAATGCGCACACTCTGTACGCCGTCGGGAGTGTCGATGTAGTTCCATGCAAGGATGTCCCAAAAGCCGAAGTCGTACTTGGCGTAGATGGAGTTGCCGCTGATGGTGTGCTTGTAAGGAGAGCGGTGGGTGCCGTACTGCGTGCTGCCGGTGAAATAGCGTCGCACCTCGAAGGCATGAGGCTCCGTATAGCCGATCGGACCGAACATCGAAAGGTCGGTGTCGTCCCAACCATACGTCCATTCCGCCTGCCAGTCATATTCGACGTCGTACTTGAACAGATAGTTCCATACGACCTTCAGATTGAGGTCGACGGCAGGAATCTGCATATCAATATCTTTTCCGCCTTGATGAAGATGAAGCATCGGTTCGCGCTCGCAACTTGTTGTTGCGAGACACGAAACGACGAGGCATATAGCCATTATCCTATTAATCATCATTACCTTATTTCTTCTTAATGTTCCGTCTGTAGAGCAAGTCGTAACTGAGCGTTATCTCCAGTCGGGTGGGTCCCAACCATGAGTAACGATGCTGCCTCTTGCGGAAGTCCTTGGCATCGCCGTACCATTTATAGTAATACTGTTCCGTGTCCGTGTCGGGGTCGACAGGGCACTTCCATTGATAGGGATCGTAGAGCGTGTGGAGATATCCAGCCTGCAAGCCGAACTCCAGTCGCCAATGTTCAGAACGTCCCAACGGCATCACATATCCTATGCCCATGCCAGCGCCCCAACCTTCGCCTTCCCATCCTCGTTTCTCTCCGAAGCATATATTATATAGGTAGGCGTGCGCGTAAAGGCTGAAGTAGAGTCCCTTGAAAGCAGCCCCTTGTCCCAACGGACGCTCACGAATGTCGCCGCTTCGCAGATAATAGCGAGTGTGGAGCTGATAATTGCGTAGCTGAAAGTACTTGTGGTCGTCGTAGTGCTGCCACCACGGACCGTCGAAACTGGCTCCGTACGTGAAGTGACCGTGAAGCGGATAATACTCTATCGCCACATTGGGGATGGGGCAGAAGCGGTCGTAACCGGGCATGTAAGCGAAGTCGAGGAGCAGATTGGTCTTAACGCTCAATAGCTCGCGGCGTGGCAGAACCGTATAGTCGCTGTATGTAAAAGCGGGAATGTTAAGTGTTACGTTGTTCGGGACTGTTGTCGGCATCACTGCCAATGACTGCGAGGTCAGACTGTTGTCGTCCAGACCAAGAAGCTGTCGCTTGTCTATCGCCATTATTCGTACGGCACGCAGTACGGGATAATACTCCTTGAGCACGTAGCGCCATAGCTTACCGCCGTCATATCGCTTCATCGCCTCTTTAAGGCGAGCGCTGTTGTCGCCATAACGGTTCATGAGCGAGTCGACCTCATGAAATCTCTTATCCTTGCCGATGCGCATCAGCGTATGAAGGAGGGCGTAGTCTTCGGGTACGACATCATAGCGTATGCGGTCCTTGCTGATGCCGTAACTGCCGAGCAGTCTGTCCACAGAGGCACGGCGCCCCTTCGCCAGACGACAGTTGTTGTCGTATGGACCTTCAGGTGATGCTGTGGCACGTCCAAGGACGATACCTCTATCGCCCAAAGCTTCAAGTTGAGGAATGAGGACTTCTGTTATCCACTTCCTGTCTTGATCGCTGATGTTCATTCTGTTTACAATAAATTGGATGGGACGCGAATTTCGGACAAAGGTGCTGTCAGTGGTCTTAACCTGAGCTACCGTGTCCATAGCGAAGCATGAAATCATTGTAATTATCACTATAAGATATTTCACTTACCGTAAAATCGTTTGTAATCCTGACTCAATTTATGTTAATTCGTTGAAGAATAATGCTTAATCCCAACATATTCTGACTGCAAAATTATAAAAAATGCAATAATTACAATGCTATTGCATGAAGTTTTTTTAAAGTAATACTGTTATATTATGTTAATGGCTTAAGTGTGATATATCATAAAAAAAACTCCTTAAAAGGACAAAAACATTAACAGTTTTAATGCTTTTGCCTTTCAAGGAGTAACTTGTTTGTTTTTTTCTTATTATAAGAATAGCGTGTTACATTCTTATTTAAGGCGGAAGATATTCAGTGAGTTAGCCGGAATCTCCACTACGCCGCCATCGGAAGAAGTGGTAACAAACGTCTCGGTGGGGTGGACGTTTGTGGGGTTGTCGATGGTGTTTTCTTCCTGACCGTTCTTGGCTGTGAGGCGGATTAGCTTGGCGCCCTTGATGGTCTTGCCCTGTAGACAGATTTCGGCTGTGGTGTTCTCGCTGCTCGTGTTGGCAACCTTAAGGATAACCTCGCCGGTATTTTCGTTGAGAGTGGCAGTAGAGAATACGCCAGGCAGCGTATTGGCGCGGAGCTTTGTAGCGAATATCTGCTTGCCGTCAAGACTTGCGTAGACGCTGTCGCCAACCACCTTCAGCTCGATGTCGTACCAGCGACCCGTCTCAATGGTTCCTGAGACAGTGGCAGCCTGACCCTTTGCGCCGCCGACAATCTGCTCGATGCCGTGCTGCGTGTTGTTCCATCCGCCAAGGTTGAGCCAGCAGTAGTTCTTGTCGTCCACATAATTAAAGATTAGCATGAAGCCCTCGTTGCCTGAGTCCTTGCGTGCTCTTACCTTATATATATAGCCGTCAGCAGTAATCTCACCGGGGTTGAGACGGATGCAGCTCTCGCCATTGGACGTCTGTTTGATGATGCCACCGTCAACCTTCCAGTCGCCGTTAACGTCAGTGGGAAGTTCCTGCAGAGTCATAGGCAGAGCCTTGCCCTCAGCATCTGTGTAGCCCTTGTCTTCGAATGAAGCCTGCGTAGCCCATGTGCCCATACCCACGCGGCATACGGCTGGCTTGACCTGCGACTCTCCGTAAGAATAAGGATTGTCCTGCTTTACGTTGAGCACACGAGTGCCCACGTTGTTAGCCATGAGGTTCTGAACGTAGTAAGACGGTGTGCCGAACACACGGTCAGACGTAAACTGAATCATGTCAGGTGCCCACATACGGTCGTTGAGGTTGGCGAAGATAGGAGCGTATGATGCCATCGTAACGATGTCGCTGTTGTTCTCGATGCCCATCATATAGACAGCCTCGCCGAGAGCGGCATCAAGAGATCCCATATTGCCGAAGCCCTGTGTAACGGCATACTCGCCGACGTAAATCTCAGATCCCTTACGGTCATAACCGTCATACTTGCGGAAGTTCTCGGCAAACCAAGCCGGATTGCGATAGTAATGCTCGTCGAGCAGTTCCACGCTCTCATTGCTGTCCCATGTGGGATTGTCGTCGCCCCAAGCCACTACGTTGCCGATGAGGTGCATGTTGGGATACTTGGCGAGGACAGCATCCTTGAACTTCTTGAAGCGCTCATAGTAATGGTCGCTCTGAAGGGCAGGGTCGGGCTGGTTGTTCTCGTTGCCAATCTCGAGATACTCGATGTTGTAAGGCTCTGGATGACCGTTCTTAGCACGCAGCGCTCCGTACTTGCTTGTGACAGGACCATTGGCATACTCCAAAGCGTTCATACATTCGTCAATCCAAGGTTGGATGCTGTCCACGGGAGTCATGCCACCGTGCCACAGTCCAACGTTCACCACGTAGAGCGGTTTGGCGTTGAGGTCCTCGGCAAGCTGCAGGTATTCGTCAAATCCCATGCCGTCGCTTGTGCGATAACGCCAGTTGACGTTCTTATGTCCCGGACGTTCTTCGATGGGACCGATGGTCTTCTCCCAATGGAAAGCGTTCTCAGGCGACTCCTGTCCTTCCACGTAGCAACCGCCGGGGAAACGTACGAACTTGGGACGGATGTTATAGAGAAGCTGTGCAAGGTCGGGGCGCAGACCGTTCTCGCGATTCATGAATGTAGGCGGGAAGAGGCTGACGACGTCTAATGTGATGGTGCCCTTGCCGTCGAAGACCAGCTCGAACTGAGCTTTAGGGTCGTTGGCGTTGGCTGTAAGAGAGGCAGTGAACTTGCTCCATTTCTTTCCCATCTTAGCGTCCACGGCTGTCTCGGCATACACGCTCTTGCCATCGGCGCTGACGAGGCGAGCCTTAACGCCGCCCTTGTAGCTTCCTTTAGCCCAAAGAGACAACTTGTATGTTCTGCCCTGCACGGCATTGATGCCCCAGAAACCCTCGTTGACGAGAGAGGCAGTGGCGTTCTGACGTGCAGCGACGTTTATCTGAAGAGCCTTTCCCTGGGCGTTGTTGAGCAGAGCCTTGCTGACGAGTTGCGTAGAGATGGTGGCTCCGTCTGCAGCCTTTGTGCGCCATGTGGGAGTGGTGTTGTCGCTGTCTTCGAACGAACGGTTGCTGATAAGCTCGGCGTAGAGGCCGCCGTCCGCAGCATGATTGATGTCCTCGAAGAAGATGCCGTAGAGATTAGGCGACACCTTAACGCCGGGATTGGCGACATCAACGTTTATCTTCACTTGGGCGTTTGCCGTCAAAGCAGAGGCAAGCAACGCCGAGAGGAGAAAGTTATTTGGTTTCATTTTTTTCTTTTATCTTTTGTTGTTTATGGAATGGTTGAGTGTTAAAGAGTTGGCCAACCGTCGGATGTCCAACTGATTTTCTTCTGTATGAGTAGTGGAGCACCGTTCTTCTGCATGCTGTAGCCGTGGCAAATAAACCAGTCGCCGTCTGCAAACGAGTAAGCTGCGCAGTGTCCTGCTGCCTCAAACTCACGCTTGTCGCCTTCAAGGAAGATGTTGCCGCCACCCTCACGCATATCCTTGCCGTTGCGGTCGAGGTAAGGACCAGCCACTTTCTTGCTTCTTCCCACTGCCACACGGTAGTTGCTCTTTGCGCCGCGGCAGCAGTAGTCCCAGCTTACGAACAGATAATAATATCCGTCGTGCTGCATTATGAAGGGAGCCTCGATGGCATTGGTGCCGGCAAACTCTGATGTAGGATTTGGTTCGGCAGTGGTGTCGCCCACGGCATGACGTCTTGCTATGGTAACGGGCTTGGCTCCACGCTTTACGTGCAAGGAGCGGTCGAGCTGTACGAGCTGAATGCCGTCCCAGAACGATCCCCACGTCATCCAAGCGTTGCCCTTCTTGTCAACGATGAAGTTAGGGTCGATGGCGTTCCAGTTGTCGCGGTCTCCCTTAGAAGCCACGATGCAACCCTCATCCTTCCATCCGTCCGCATCGGCGAGCGACGTATTGCTAAGCAGTCCTATAGCTGACGTATTCTTGCCGAATGTGGAGCATGAGTAAGCCAAATACCACTTTCCGCGATACTTTATGACGTCGGGAGCCCAAATGTGAGTCTCAAATCCTGGAACGCTGTCACGGGTCCATGCCGGTATCTTGCCTTTCGTCAGTAAGCCTTCAGGTTTGATGGTCCAGTGGCGGCGGTCCGAGGATGTCATCTGCGTGATGCCGTGTCCGGTGCAGTAAAGATAATACTGACCGTCCTCGAAAGCCATCACGGGGTCGTGCACCATTGGCGTATCGACAGCGAGAGGAACCGTTTGGGCGCTTGCCTGAGCCGTATTAAAGAATGGGGCAGTGGCAAGAACCACTGCTCCATAGATGTATTTCTTGAGATTCATATTTAATAGAGTATCTCTTATGAATGTTTTTACTTATTAACGAACTTGCGTCCGTTCACAATAACGATGCCCTTGTATGAGCTGTCCACCTGCTGACCGTTCAGATTATACCACTTGCCGTTGCCCTCAGTCTTCTTGGTGATGACGTACGGAGAGTTGATGCCAGTGGCTAAGCTTGATCCGTCAATGTACGAACCTTCGTTAACGAAGAACAATACCACCTTGTCCTCAGGCTGTGTAAGCTTCATGCTGAACGAATAGTTGTAGACCTTCTTTGTGGTAGTGGTGATGGTGGATGTCATCTTCACCACATTGCCGGAGGTGAATTCTACGTTCATATCCACTAACGAACCGTCCATATCGTCAAGGAATGTGTCCCAGTTGTATTCGCTCTGGAGGGTAAACTCAACGTTGGATGAGTTGTCATTAGTATTGCCACCAGCAACAGTGAACCATCCGTAGTTGTCGTTACGGAGAACGAAATGTTCGCCATATCCCTCAGCACCGCGCTCAGCATTGGCAGCCACGAGGCACCAGTTGTTCCAGTTTGCCACCTTGTTGCTGTAGTTATAGAACTTAAACTCTGCCTTGCTGCCCTTCTTGAGAGTGTAATAGTCCTTTGAGAAGTTGGTCCACCAGGCTGCTGAGGTGTTTTTCTCCATCGACTCGGGGAAGTAAACGTCAGCGTCCTTCTCTGCTTCTGCCTCCACAACTATGGTGTAGTCCTTAGTGTAGACGTAATCGTCCTTTGATACTATCATTGTCATCGTCACTTCACCTTGACCCTTTACCTTTCCGTCGCTTGTGAGGATGCTCTCGTCGCTCGACTTCCATGAGATGTTAGTGCCGAGCTTACCCTTTGTGGGCAGAACCGGAGTCTCTTCCAAAACAGTGCCGTCGTCGAACGGAAGGTTAATCTTGTTGGCTGTGTACTTGATGGCAGCCTTAGCGTCAGCCTTCACAGCCCAAACCTCCTGCTGCTTTGTATAGCTCTTCTGACCCAATGTAGTGGAACCGCTTGAAGAAGAGAGAGCAGCGATGGCGATGGCGGGGATATTGGTATAGTCGATGGTCTGGCGAACCAGTACGCCGCGATAAACCACGTCGTCAATGGTAAGAGCGATATAGTCAGTACCTGCTGTGCGCTCCCATGTGCCGTTCTCGGCACCGCTGATGGTGCCGTCGGCATTGAGGCGGATGTTGACGGGAGTCTCGTATGCCTTGGCTTCCGTGTTCTGACCATACTCATGGCGGAGGAACTGATAGTCGCCGGCTATCTCGGTGTCTGCGATGGAAGCCTTAGTGGCGATGTCGTTGTTGGTGATTGTCTCGCCGTCAAACTCGAACGGAGCAGCCATTATCCAACCCTCATCGTTGAGGAAGAGCTGATGAACGCGAACCTCATGACCTTCGCCCTTGTTGGTGAAGCGTGAGTGATAGACCACGAACGAGCGTCCTTCCTTGTCTGTGAAAGCAGAATTGTGACCCTGTGCAATCTCTGCACCCGACATCGGATCCCACTTATAGCCTCCGAAGAGCAGCACGCCGCGGTTGTCGACAGCAGTGGCGCTGTAGTTCATAAGGTAACGGTTGAAGACAGCTGATGTGCCGTTGCAGTCAACGTAAGGTCCTTCGGGATTGTCCGAGCGGAACACGCGCATCTGATAGCCGCCGGTGCTGACGAGTCCGCCGTAGCTCATGAAGAGGAAATAGTGTGAACCAATCTTCTCTACGTAGCTTGCCTCCCCCGAAACATAATAGCCACCGGCTATCTTCTTGCCGAAGTAGGGGTCGCTTGTGGTGTTGGCGCTGGCAGCAGTGGATGTAGCTGCTTTGCCATTAACTTCGTAAGGATATGTGTAAGTATAGTCGCGCAGACCGTTGTTCTTGTCGAGGCGCAGCAGGAAGATGCCGCCTGACCATGATCCGTAGCTCATCCACAGATTGTCCTGATCGTCGTAGAATACGCACGGGTCGATGCAGTTAGGCCAGAACGATCCCCACTTGTCGCCTACATTATATCGCTCGGGCAGGGAGGTTTCGCCTGTGGCAATGGTGAAGTCGGTGTTCTTCCAGTCGTCGGCAGCCGCATATCCATTGTGGGCATACTTGCCCAAAAAGCCGGAGAATACCACCGGACCCTGATATTTCCACGGGCCTTCTACGTTGTCGCTTGTGAAGCAGACGATGCTCGAAGCCCAGTTGTCACCGTTGAGGCTCATATACATACACCACTTCTTCATCGTCTTGTTGTAGATGACGTCAGGTGCCCACTGCATACCCTTCACGGTGTTGCCTTTCTTCTGCCATCCGTGAGCGTCGAAGTTGCCGAACGTAACGGTCTTGCCCGCATAGTCCTTGACGGATGTCACGGCGTGTGTGGTGTAAGCGTCAGCATAGTTGACGAGCGTGCCACTCTGATTACAGAAGAGGCTGTTGGTGGCAGTGGCGTTGCTCTCGTCAGCCTTAAAGACTGTCCACTCCTGATAGTTCTCAGCGGCAGTGGTCTTGCCTCTGCCAAGGTGAGAGCCATATATATAATATGTAGGGGATGCGGGATTTGTGATGTCGTCAATGACGATGGAAGGGTCATGACAAACAACGCGCTTGTTATATTGGCGAGCGCTGTAAACTCCTTGTAAGTCAGCGTCGGTGACTGTGGTCTGCGCTGCGGTAGAGAGAGCGGAGAATGCGAATATGGGAATTAATAGATTCTTCATAGGATTATTTTTAATTGAAAATTGAGAGTTGAACTTCCAACTCTCAACTTTCAACTGATTTTACTTATGTCTTCTTGCCTTGGCAGCTGAGCCAAACACGAGGTGGCTGCCGTCCACTGTGAACGAAACGTAGAGGTCGTTCGGGTTGATGGTGTTGATGCCGAGGTAAGACTGGTAGGTCTCTGTGCCGTCATTGCCGGTAACAATGGCCTGGATGTCAGCGGTGCCGTTGTTGCAGTTTGTGATGTAAAGCTTAACCTTGGCGCCGTTCATTGCAGCGAGCCATCCAGCCCAGTCTGCGTACGATTCGAGCTGAGTGCCTATCGGGGTGCAAGCTGCATAGCCGTTGCCCCAGCCGTAGTTGTCGGCACGTACAACTCCATATTCGGGAGCTGTCTTAGCTGCATCGCGGAGGATTACCACGTAGTTGTTCCAGTTGCCTGCACCAGATGTGTAGTTGGTGAAGTTGAACTCGCGAGTTGCACCAGCCGGAACCTTGATATCGTCTGTGAATACTGACCAGAACGCGTCAGAGCAATTGGCTGCACCGAGAGAGGTTGGCTCCGGAGTGGTGGCAGTAACCTTCGACTCGTTCACCTTAACTGTCACCTCAGCAGTCTTGCCACCGTTGGCAGTGATGATCACCTTATGCTCGCCAGCCTTTGCAGGAACAGTGGAGAAGGTGAGCTTCGAGTTGTCGAGCACCTCTGTGCGTCCGTCCTGATAAGTTCCTTTCACCTCCAAACCAGTAGCGTCGAATGCCAGTGTGCGCTTTACGCCGAGGATGGCGCTTGAGTTGAAGAAGTAATAGTTGGTGTGCTTCGGCTTGCTTGCCACCTCAATCTTCACAGGAGTGTCCACCACCTTGAAGGCTGCGCTTGCATTGATGGTCTTGTCAGCCTGCTTGTTGAGGAGAGTCTTGTTGAGCGTAGCAACGATATACTTGTCGCCGAGAGTATTGAAGTCGGGCACTACCATGAACGAGAGGTCGCTTGCAGAAATCTCCTTGACGGTTCCGCCGTCGTATGTAACCTTAGCCTTAATCTGTGATGTGAAATCAGAAAGCTCAGTACCGAGGTTAACCTCTGCCGGAACATCAGTAAGCTCCATTGAGACAGGCTGCTGGTCAACGGCGTCTGTTACGTCCATCTCATCCTTGTCGAAGACGTAGTAACATCCGTCAACTGTGAAGTCGAGATAAAGGTCAGCCGACTCAACGGGGATGCCTGTATACTTCTGCTGCGAAACCAGGCCTTCTGTTCCTACTACGTCAGCCACAACGTCGCAGGTGTTGTCGCCATAGTTGGTTACTGTGACCGTAACCTTTGCGCCGTTCATCTGAGCGAGCCAGCTTGCCCAGTCGCCTGAAGCAGTGTTGCTGTGAGTGCATGAAGCATAGCTGTCGCCCCATCCATAGTCGTCCGAGCGGAGGCAGCAATACTCTGTCTTGTCAGCCTTGCGGAGCACCACTACGTAGTTGTTCCAGTTGCTTGCAAGTGAAGAGTAGTTGGTGAAGGTGGTGGAGTAGACCTTGTTGCTCTCAATCTTGATGTCCTGATCGAGGTGAGCCTCCCACCATGCTGATGAGCAGTCTGTATTTCCGAGTGTGGTCGGCGAAATCTTCGCAGCCTGACCCTTGTTGGCATTGGCGATGGAGTCGGCGCGTTCTGTAAGCCAGTCGGGACCGTTAACGTTGAATATGTCGCTGCCCTCGCATCCGGTCAGTGCTGTCATCGCTAAAGCGGCGGCGCAGAATACGGATGCCAATTTGCTTATATGTTTCATAATAGTATTTGCTAATATTTAATAATGTTGTTTTTACTTGCTGAGTCTTGTAACCGGATGAACCGTCCAACCCTTCTCCTTGAAGTAGGTGGTGTTGTCTGACGAGTTGTTGGCTGAGTTGCCAACGAGGTTCGGGTTGTTATTCATAAGGTTCTGCGAGATGGGCAGGAACTCATGTCCGGGAACGAAGTAGTCAACCGGGCTGATAACCTTATCGTCGCTACCATACTCAGAGTATGAAACCGGATCAGTGGGCAGGAAGTTGATGCCGAGACGCACAACGCTGTGCTCCTTCAACTGCTGCAGACGGTCAGCGTCATAGAAGAATCCCCAACGGAGAAGGTCGAAACCGCGACCGAACTCGCAACCGAACTCCTTCGGACGCTCCACGTTGGCAATCTGCTCGAAGAGCTTGTCCTTCGTGTCGAAGTCGGCAAGCTTTAGCTTGGCGAGGTTAGCACGCTGGCGCACCTCGTTAATCCAGTCGATGGCCTGCTGTGTAGGTCCGTTCACCTCGTTCTCGCACTCGGCAGCGCGGAGCAGAACGTCAGAATAACGCATCATGCGGAGGTTGATGCCGCAGTGCAGACCGGTGGTAACAGTGCTATATAAGTTGGTGCGGATGTTGGTCCACTTTGCGATAGGAATGCCACCGTTGAGGTTGTTGGTAACGAGAGTGTCCTGCGGAGTAAGCTTCTGTGTGTAAGCCACGTTGCCGTTCTCGAAGCCTTCCCAGTCCTTCTCGTATGTGCAGAGTGTCCAGTAAAGACGCGGATCAAGCTTGCCGGCTGTTGTGCGCTCGCTCTTGAAGAGCTGATAGAGCCAAGGCGAAGCTGAGAGATCAGCCCAACCGCCGAAGCGTCCCGGGCAGAGGTTAGACTCGATGGCGTGACCCTGAGTGGCGTTCGGAGAAGTGTTCACCGGTGTCCACTCGTCGTCGGTGCCCTGTGTGCCGTAGTCGAGATACTGCACCTCGAAGAGGCTCTCGGCATTGTTCTCGTATGCAGAACCCTCGCGGAAGTTGTCGCCGTAGTTGGCCATGAGCGAGTACTTGCCATACTTCTTGTTGATGATGTCCTTCAGCACAGCGAGAGCGTCGCTATACTTGTGGCGCTGCATGAGAGCACGGGCGTAATAGCCGGCAGCGGCACCGCTTGTGGCGCGACCCTTTGCCCACTCGCCGCCCTCTTCGCGTGAGGGGAGCAGCGTGATGGCTTCCTTGAGGTCAGCCTCCACCTGGTCGAGCACCTCATCGTACGAATTGTTCTTGCCGTACAGACCGTCCAGCGTTGAGTATGTGTCGTAGTCGGTGATGAGCGGCACGTTCTGGTAATAGCCGGCGAGGTTATAGTAAGAGAAGGCGCGGAGGAACAGAGCCTGACCCTTGATGCGCTTCATGCTCTCTGAGAGGGCAGCGTCGTCGTTGCCGGTGCGTGAGAGGATGAAGTTGCAAACATTGATGGTGTAGTAAGCCTCACGCCAGGGCCACTCTGTTATCTCGTTGGTGATAGGAGCGTTGAAGTTGTCGAACTCGAGGTACCATACCTGAGAAGCGTTCCATACCTCGTCGCCGCGAGTCATGTCGATGGTGTATCCCACACGACCCGTAGAGCCTTCGATACGTATGTGGTTGTAAGCAGCGATGACACACTCCTCGAGGTCGTCGGAGGTGAACTTGTCCGTGGTCTGCTGGTTGGGGTTGGTAAGCTCCAACTTGTCCTCACAAGAAGTCAGCGACATGGCGCTCAGACCGAGGAATGCTGCAAGTGCATAATTATATAGTTTCATAATTGGATTTACGTTTAATCGGTTATTGGTTTTTTGTTAGAATGTGAAGTGCAGACCAGCCATGAAGCTGCGTGCGCTTGGGAACGAGCAGAAGTTGTAGCCCGGTGTGAATGTGCCGCCAGCGTAGTCGACGTTATATCCCTTATAGCCTGTGAAGGTGTAGAGATTCTGAGCCGAAACATATACGCGTACGCCGCTTACCAAGCCTCTGAACCACTGGTCAGGGAAGTTGTATCCCAGTTCCACGTTGGCAATCTTCCAGTATGCTGCGTTCTGAATCTTGCGTGAGCTGAAGAGGTCGTTCCATGCGAGAGTGGCCTTGTTGGCTGCGTATGTGCGTGGTACGCTTGAGAGGTAGGTTGATCCGTCCTCAGAGAAGCGGTTGGCGTCTGCCATAGCCACGTCCTTGTTGCCCCAGCCATAGCAAGAGTTGAGGCTGTTATAGATGTCGTCGCTTACATGATAGTTGAGCACGCCGTATGTAGAGATGCTCAGGTCGAAGTTCTTATACTCCATGTGAGCGCTCAGTCCGAAGTTCACCTTTGGCAGACCGCTGCCGAGAACTGTCTGGTCATAAGCGTCGATAACGCCGTCAGGCTCGCCGTTAGGACCAGAGATGTCCTTGTAGAGGCAGTCGCCGATGTTGGCACCCTGCTGTGTGGCGTGATTGTCAAGGTCGCTCTGTGTGCGTGCGATTCCCTCGTAAACCCAACCGTAGAACTGACCGATCTCCTGACCTACGTATGTGGCATAAGCTCCAGTGATGTACGACTTGGTGCCGAAGCCGAGTGAAGTAACCTTGTTCTTCAGTGTGCTGAGGTTGGCAGAAACGTCATACTTAAACGGATGGTCGTGGTTGCGGTATGTGGCAGAGAACTCGAAACCGCTGTTGTCCATAGAGGCAGCGTTCATCGTAACGGTAGCGTTTGCCACACCGGTCTGTGTAGGAACCGGAACTCCGTAGAGAAGGTCCTCAGAACGGTTCTTATACCACTCTGCTGTAAACTCGAAGCGGTTGTTGAACATGGCGAGGTCGATACCGATGTTGGTTGACTTCTTCTTCTCCCAAGCGATGTTCTTGTTGACGAACTCAGAAACGGCAGAACCCGTAACGACGTTGTTGCCGAAGCTGTAGGTCATGTTGTTACGCTTCATTGTCGCCATGTACATATACTCGCCGATGTTCTCATTACCGAGCACACCATAGCTGGCGCGAATCTTAGCCATGTTGACAATCTTCTTGCTGATGGGGAAGAACTTCTCCTTGTCCAGACGCCAACCTACTGACACTGATGGGAATGTGCCCCAACGGATGTCCTTGGTAAGACGTGAGCTACCATCGCGACGGATAACTGCTGAGAGCAAGTACTTCTCGTCATAGTTGTATGTCAAGCGGCCGATGTAAGAGGCGAGCGCGTGGCGATATTCGTAAGACTCTGAGTAAGTGTTGGCTGCGTTCTGGAGCTGGAGGTAGTAAGGCTCGGTGAACTTGATGCCCCAGCCGGTGAGCAGGTTGGTGTTCTCTTCCTCGTATGTCAGACCGCCGAGAAGGTTGATGTTGTGCTTGCCGAAGTGACCGTCATACACGAGAGTGTTCTCGATGAGGGCGTCAGAATAGTTGCGCGAGCCCTTTGTAAGGCGTTCGTTGGCCTTGTCAAGGTAAACACGGTTAGACTGAATCCATGCCGGAATCCATGTCTTGTCCTTAGCCTCTGTCTTGCTGTAAGAGAGGTTGATGTTGTAGTGAAGACCGTGGTTCTTGAGCTTCAGACCCACCATCTTGAACAGATCGACGTCAGCAGAAGCTGTGCCTACGAAGCGGTCAACGATGGTGTTGCGCTGCAGCATGTTGTTGACGAGCAACGGATTGGAAGCCGAGATGTCGCCGTGTACGTTATCATAGTAAACGCCGTAGCCGTAAGCGTCGTAGCGATAGTTGTTGGCTGCACCAACCTTGTCGTCGAGCACCCATGTTGACGGGTCGTAAGCCTTGATGGTAGGCTGCATGAGCAGAGTGCCGCGGAGCACGTTGGTGACGTCGCCGTAAAGACCCTGGACATACTCGCCGGCGTTGGAGAGGCCCATGTTGTCCTGATTGGAGTGAGAGTAAACCATGCTTGTGCGGAACTTGATGAACTTTGTTTCCATCGTGTTGTTCACGCGGGCTGTATAGCGCTCGTAGTTAGGACCTGCACCCTCGAGCGTGCCTTTCTGATTGAAGTAGTCGAGCGATACATTATATGTACTCTTTGCGCTGCCGCCGCTGAGAGCTACGTTGTGGTTCTGACGGATACCAGTCTTGAACACCTCGCTGAACCAGTCTGTATTGGTGTTGTCCTGGAAGTGATAACGTCCGTCTTCGCCCATCTTATAACCTCCGGGAAGGGTGGTGCCTGAGTTGGCGCAAGCCTGACCTATGTAATTGCTGTACTGGTCGGCGTTCATAACGTCATAAACGTCGCCGGGGATGACGTCAGCTCCGAAGTAGCCGGAATAGTTGACCTTCAGAGGCTGGTCCTTCTTGCCGTTCTTCGTTGTGATGATAACCACACCGTTGGCAGCACGCGAACCGTAGATGGCACCTGCCGAAGCATCCTTAAGAATCTGGATGGTCTCGATGTCGTTAGGCGAGAAGTCGCGGATGGTGGTACCCATAGGCACACCGTCGACTACGTAAAGAGGAGCTGTGCTGCCGAACGAACCGATACCGCGGATGCGTACTGACGGGTCGGCACCAGGCTGACCGTCCGATGTAATTTGAACGCCCGCAACCTTACCTTCGAGCATTGTTGAGATGTTGGAGTTAGAGACTTTCTTCATCTCCTCAGCGTTAACGATGGCAACAGAACCAGTGAGGTCAGCCTTCTTCTGTGTACCATAACCTACTACAACAACCTGATTGAGGACGTTGTTGTCAGGTGTGAGCTGTATCTTCTCTATAATAGCGCGGCCACGAACTGCCACCTCGCTGGTCTTATAGCCCAGATAGCTGACAATAAGCGTAGCGTTTGATTCGACATCCAACGAGAATTTTCCGTCTATGTCGGTGACTGCGCCAGTCTTCGAATTCTTAGCCTTGATGGAAGCACCCATAAGCGGAGCGCCAGTCTCGTCGACAACCTGACCCTGCACCTTGATGGTGGGGGCTTGTGCTATGGCTGCATTGGCTGTGACCGGGGCAACAACTGTTGCACCGCCAACTGCGCCGAGGCATAGCATCATTGAGAATACTTCTTTCCTCATTGTTTCTGATTTTAGGTTTTTAATTATTATTTAGTTATAATTTTTTTATTTCTCTTAGGTTTGAGATCGCCATTAGCTTTTAGCTTTAGGTTAAAGGTGATAACGAACGACTGCCTTACATGTATTGGTAACATGAATGATTTGTGCACCCGTGAAATTTTCAGTGGCAAAATTACACTTATTCGCTATTGCATGGGTGGACAAACGCTATAAAAAAGGTGGACAAACGCTGTAAATGTGCTGTTTTTACCTTATTTGCGCTTTTATCCACCAGCTGTGTACCTACACGGTGAATTTGACATAAATCATGTAGGTGGACAAATTATATTAAGGGGTGGATAAGAAAATGGTAATGAAAGGGTGTAGAAAACGTTCACTTTTACTTGTGTTTTCTTAAAGTGCCACTTTAGCAATCTTATAGAGCCTCTCTTACATTCTAAAAGAGCCACTATTACACTCTAAAAGAGGCTCTTTTATAATGCAAGAGAGGCTCTTTTAGAGTGTAATAGTGGCTCTATTGGAAATTAACAGTTGATAACACATCTTTCTGCTCCTTATTCTCGGTACGAAGAAGGAGCCACACCATACTGTTTGGAGAAGCAGCGTGTGAAGTATTTGGGATCGTTGAAGCCTACGCGGTATGCTATCTCCGTGATGTTGCGGTTGGCTACATTGTCTTTCAGCATGCGCTTGGCGATGTCCAGACGGTAATTGCGGATGAACTGTGAGGTGGGCAGTCCGGTCTCAGCATTGAGCTTCTTGCTGAGCACGGCGCGGTTGATGCCGATGGCGTCAGCCAGCTCCTGCGCTCCGAACTTAGAGTTGCTGTAGTTTCGTTCCATTGTCTCCATCACCACTTCCATGAAGGGGCGCTCGTTAGCCACGGTCTCTTGGCGGTCAGCTTCGATGGTCTTCTGCTGGCTTTCCTTGTAGCGACGCTGGTTTTCCAGAATCTGCTTGATACGCGTCTGCAGCTGTCCCGGCTCGTCACTCTCCTTGAGTGCATCCTCGATGGGTTGGTAGAGCGACTTCACTTCACGCTCGCGCATCTTCTCCATGCGACGCTTGAAGACGTAGCGAACGGCTACGCCTATACATATTAATATAATAAGCATGAACCACCAGCTCTTATAGAAGTAAGGCGTGACGCTTACGTCTATGGATATGGTCTGCTCGTTCTCGGCTCCGATGTTGGGCGAATATCTCACCTCAAACTTGTAGTCGCCGGCGGGTAGGGTGGAGTAGCGCACGCTGTGCTGACCCGGCTGCAGCTTCACCCATTCCTTTTCGTATCCCTTCATGCGGTAACTGTAGACACCTTGGTTCTCTCCCGTATAGTTGAGAGCCGAGAAGCTGATGCTGAACGAACGGTCGCTCTCGTGCAGCCTTATCTTTTTGGCAGTCGTTATGTTCTCCTTCAGATGATTGCTTCCGGCGAACACGGTCTGGTTGTTGACGCTCAGTTCGGTGAAGCGCAGGTTGAATTTGTCGTTGTAAGTGTTGCTGACGCCGTTGACAACCATCAATCCGCTCTCCGTTCCGAGATATATGGTGCCCTTCTTGTTGCGTATGGCTCCATTATAAAAGAACTGTGAGCTGATCAGTCCGTCTTCCTCTGTGTAGTTGTTGAACTGGCGTGTCTTAGGATTGAAGACCGAAAGACCGTGGCTTGTGGTTATCCACAGCTGTCCATGATTGTCCTCCACGATACCCGTAACGGTGTTGTTGGCAAGTCCGTCAGCTGTGGTGAAGGTCTCGATGTGCGTCTTGCCGTCCTTGCCACGTGTCTGGCAGTACATGCCGTAGCCGTTGCTGCCCATCCAAATCTTTCCGTCGCGAGTCTGACAGAACGCCAGAATCTTGTCGATGATGCGGCTTTCAGGACGGTCGAGCTTGTAAGGCTGATGCTTTGCGGTGAAGAAACGCTTGCCATTTCGACGCGATTTCAGATTGACGCTAACCATTCCGCGTATGCTGCCCACCATGAGTGTGCCGTCACGGGTGACCAACGAACCTACACAACCCTTTATGTCGCGGCATCCGGGGAACGGATCTTCCAGGCGTTGCTTGCGCAGATCATAGAAGAACAGACCCTCGTTGGCACCTATCCACATACCTTCATTAATGCGGTCGTAAGCCAATACACCTATGAAGGTAAGCAGCGGCTGGTGTTCGATGTCTACGTCCAAACGCTGTATGTTGTTGGGCTGCTTGGTGTTAGCTATTGCCACGCCGCCTCCCCACGTGCCAATCCATAGGTTGCCTTTTGCGTCTGCCGTAATAGCGGACACCGAATTGTGAGGCAGGGCTGAATTGTCGGTGCGGTAATGCACGAATCCTTTGGAGCCGGGACGCATACAGCAGAGTCCGCCTTCCATCACGCCCACCCACAGCGTGCCGTCCGATGATGCATACATAGAGTTGACGGCGTTGCGTGAAAGCGATGTCGGATCGTTGGGATTATTGGCATAATTGGTGATAAGCAGTTGGCGTGGCGTGAGTTTTACGATGCCACCCGTTTCGGTTCCTACCCATACCTGACCGTTATTCACGAAGAGTGAGTTGACAAAGTTGCTGCTAAGGGGATGAATAGGGCTGGTGCAGTTCCAGTGCTCAACGAATCCCTCATGGTCGTCGATGATATCCACGCCGCACAATGTGCCGACAAGCAGACGGTTCTCAGGCGCTACGGCAAGGCAGGTAACCACTTCATGCTGCAGCGTATGGCGTGCGTCGTAAGTATGAAACTCGCGTCCGTCGCTACATAACAGTCCGTTGTTGGTGGCAAGCCATATCTTATTGTTATACCTTATTATACTGGCAGCATAATTGTTGCCCATCGGGGCGAACATACGGGTGAGGTCTTTGGCTACGAGACGTCCTTTCTTCTCGATGTATTCGCTGACGCGTCCGTTAATGCACACCACCACGGATCCGCGCTTATATACGTCGCACATTCCGAATTCGGGCACACTGTTGGGGGAAGGGGCTGACTGAACCGACATTACACGGCCCTTCTTGTCGAAGGCGATGCGGATGATTCGGGACGTACTGGCTATCCATATACATCCCTTCGCGTCGCAATATGTGCGGACGCAAGTGTCGTCCCATACGTTTTCCATCTGTTTCTCCACTTCTTTGTCAACGCATTCGGGAATGACTGGGCACATTGTCTCAAGGCTGAGCACCTGCGGACCTTCCTCAAAAGCTATCCAAAGACGGCGAAAACGGTCCTCACATACATTGCGTGTGCTGTTGCTGCGCAGGGCGATGGGCGAAGCCGTATAGCCGAGGCTCGTCATCTGATAACCGTCATAGCGCACCAGTCCGCCGCCATGAGTGCTTATCCATACGAAACCGTATGAATCCTTGAAGATGTCATCAGCGTAGTTATTGGGCATACCGGTTGCCATATTGAGGTAACTCGCCAAATATTTGCCCGCTTCACGGCTTTGGGCAAAGCCAAGAAGCGACGTTATCAGCATAGCAATCAGCAGTATGATATGTCTCATTTATGTAGTTTTTAGGTTTGGGTGTAGGTTTTACAATCTTTTGCAAAGGTAACAAAAAAATATGGATAAAGTAGGTAATATATGATGAAATTCGTACTTTTGCAGTAAATACACAAAGCATAGTGGAATAAGAATGAAAACAATAATCACATAAACATACAAATATACGTATATGACACGAAACAAAATTGTCTACATTGCTATTGTGGCGTTGCTCGGAGCGTCGCTTCTGCTTGGTTTCGCCGAAGAAGTGTTCCATTTGGATTTGGGCAGCGCTTCATGGGCAGCACATTGGGCAACGTCGCCCGTGGCTTTGGCATTGGGCTTCGCCTTCGCCCTTATCTTCGGCAAGACCTTCCCCGACTTCAACAAGGTGATGTCGAAGAAGCTCCTTCAGTATTCTGTCATCGGACTTGGCTTCGGAATGAACGTCAATGCGGCGTTAGCATCCGGAAGCGAGGGAATGATGTTCACCATTGTGAGCGTGTTCGGCACGTTGGCTCTTGGTTGGCTGTTCGGCAGAAAGCTCCTGAAGGTGGACTCGCAGACAAGTTATCTGCTCAGTTCGGGTACTGCCATCTGTGGCGGTTCGGCAATAGCCGCCGTCGGTCCCATCATACGTGCCAAGGCGGAGAGCATGTCTGTGGCGCTCGGCGTGGTGTTCGTGCTCAACGGCATTGCTCTCTTCGTATTCCCATACATTGGCGACTATCTTGGCATGACGATGAAGCAGTTCGGTATGTGGGCGGCAATAGCCATCCACGACACTTCTTCTGTAGTGGGAGCAGGTGCGGCTTACGATCAGATGCATCCCGAACTGGTGGCATCGCAGGGTGTCAGCGCTTTGGAAGTGGCAACCACCGTCAAGCTTACGCGTGCCTTGTGGATAGTCGTTCTGGCGCTCGTCACTCCCTTCTTCTTCCGTCAGTCGTTGGCAGCGGAGAGCGGCAAGCAGAAGCCGTGGTATTCATGTGTCCCACGATTCATCATCTGGTTTATCATTGCCATCCTCTTCAATACCTACATCCTCAGCAATGCCTCGCTCCTCGGTGACAGCGTAGCCGGCATGGGTGGCGCATTCAGTGGAGCCGTCAACAAGCTTGCCAAGCACCTCATCACCCTCTCGCTCTTCTTCATCGGAGCTTCGCTCACTCGCGAAACCCTGCGCAGCGTAGGTGCACGCCCACTCGTCCAAGGCATTATGCTATGGATAAGCATCAGCTTGCTGAGCTTAGCGTATATTGAATTTGGAATTAATCATTAGTCAGGGCTTTAACAAAAACCTTTCTCCACAGTCTGCTTATGGGCGCAAACTCTATCGAGTTTAAACAAAAAGGCTTTACATCAGGTCTTACGAGAACCAGTTCTCAAAACCTAATGTAAAGCCTTTATGTTTTCCTTTCAAAAAACATGTTCTTCATGTCTTCTTGTCTAAAAAACCTGTCTTCTTGTCTTCTTGTCAAAAAGAACATGTCTCCCTGTCTAAGATTTTAGAATGGGAACAGCAGCGGCAATACGCCTATCATTACGATTCCCATTATTATCTGCAACGGCAATCCCACCTTTACATAGTCCATAAACGTGTAGCCACCTGCCTGCATAACCAGAGCGTTTGGCGGCGTAGAGAACGGTGAGGCGAAGCACATGCTTGCTCCCAAGGTCACGGCGAACAGCATGGGGTAGGGGCTTACGCCGATGGCAGCTGCCGAAGTGAGAGCAATGGGCGACATAAGCACAGCCGTAGCCGTGTTGCTGATAAACATTGTGAGGAACGATGTGGTGAAGTAAACGCCGGCGAGAAGAGCGTAAGGACTTGCCTGACCGAGATTATCGGCGAGCAAACTTGCCACGAGAGCCGATGCTCCAGTCTTCTCCAATGCCACCGACATAGGCAGCATGGCGGCTATGAGCACGATGCTCTCCCAGTTGATGGTCTTGTAAGCAGCCTCCACGGAGCGGATACATCCACTAATGACCATCAGCAGTCCGGCTATCATCACGGCTGTGACTGGAGCTACTGGGATGAAGTCGAACACCATCATCGCTATCATGGCGAGCATGATGACACCGGCAAGCGGAGCCTTATAGTCGAGCGTCACGCGAGATGCCTGCTCCAACGGCTGACCGATGACCACGATGCCGTCAGCCACGTCAGCGATGCGCTGTATGTTGTTCCATTTGCCTTGGATAAGGAGAATGTCGCCCTGACGGAATTCCATGTCCGCAAGATTGTCGTTGACGTAGCTGTCGCCACGTCTTACGCCCAGCACGTTAACATTATAGAGTCGGCGCAGACCGGCATCCTTCAGCGTCTTGCCGCACAGACGAGAATTGTGCATCAGCACTATCTCGGCTATACCTATATCATAGAACGCTATTTCTTCTGTGGCTTTCTTCAGTCCCATGTCAGAAGCAAGGTTTTCCGCCTGCTTGCAGTCGCCGCTCACATATACGATGTCGCCGTCCGTAAGCTTCGTGTCAGGTCCAGCAAGACGCTGCTCCACCTCCTTCATCAGCGACGAATGGCCTTTCTTTATGCGTCTTACCTCCAGCACGGTCAGCCCGTAACGGTGGTGAATGTCCATTTCGGCAAGGGTCTTTCCGTTGGCAAGCGAGTCGGCTCCGACGGTGAAGACGGCGAGATTGTCCGTAAGACGATACTCTTCCATGAGATCGTCCAATGACTTGCCGCGTGCCGGACGGTTCTCCCCGTCGTGATTCTTGCTGCCGTTAAGGAAGCGCTTGCTGAGAGGCAGCAGCACGATGATGCCCACCACGATGCAGACAATGCCTACAGGGAGGAAGCTGAAGAAGCGAAGCGGCTCGAAGCCGTTCTCCGTCAGCGCGTCCTGGATGACAAGGTTGGGAGGCGTACCGATCAGAGTGAGCATACCACCCATACTGCTGGCGAACGCCAAAGGCATAAGCAGGCGGCTCGCTCTTATCTTGGCTTTCTGTGCCAGACTCACCACAATGGGCATCATGAGAGCCACGGTGCCGGTGTTGCTGACGAAGGCGCCGATGACAGCTGTCACCACCATAAGCAGCAGAAACAGTCCTAACTCGTTGTCGCCAGCCAATGTCATCAGCTTGCCCGACGCTTTCTTAGCCAGTCCTGTCTGCACGATGGCACCGCCCACGACGAACAGTCCCACCATCATTATCACCACTGAGTTGGAGAATCCCGAGAGAGCCTCCTGCGGAGTGAGTATTCCGGAGAGCAAAAGGGCGACGAGGGCGCACAAGGCGACGAGGTCGGAACGAACTTTGCCCATGGCGAAGAATACTGCCGATAGGGCGAGGATAATGAGTGTTGTTATCATATACTGTTGTCTATAGTCTGTTTTAGACTATTCGTGGTTTAGATAACTACTCCCGTTCCGCTGCATGTAACCATCAGCATTGATCCTGACTGACCTACAGTCTCATAGTCAAGGTCGATGCCCACAACGGCGTTGCATCCCATCTCGCTGGCTCTGTCCATCATTTCCTGCATGGCTGTGTCCTTGGCTTCGCGGAGCACCTTCTCGTACGATCCGCTTCTGCCGCCGAAGAAGTCGCGTATGCCAGCGCAGAAGTCCTTTATGAAGTTGGCACCGATAATGGTTTCTCCGGTAACAATGCCCTTATACTCTTTGATTGTGTGACCCTCAATGGTCGGTGTTGTTGATAAAATCATAATTGTATTATTTAATTTGGTTCACTTATATAGACGTGCAAGAAGTATGCAATGTTGCATCGGAAGTGGCGTTTTTTCGATATATTAACGAAAAAACAACCATATTGACACTACTTTAGATACTTTGTGCCTCTTTTCAATGTATTTTAATCAAAATATGTCGTTTGTGGTTATCAAAGTACGATTATGTATATTGACTGAACTTGCGAAAGCTCAATATATTGAAAAAATATTTGTATAATATGTACTAAATGTTGGAGAAAATGTTCATTTTCAGCAGTAAAAGTATTAACTTTGCAGCTGTGTAATTCTCAATATTATTATGAGCACAATCATTAATTATCTTGACAAAGCGGACGCAAGCACAACTGTGGCGCTCAACTTCGACGGAGGCAGCATAATGGACTCCATGTCAGAGGTGTTATCTTCCCGCCTGTTGTGGGTGCCGATAGCCTTGGTGTTCCTTTATTTTCTCTTTAAGGCGGATGCAAAGAACAGACAGCGCCTGCTGATAATCCTGGCCGTAGCTCTGACCGTGACGCTCTGCGACCAGCTGACATCCCACGTCATGAAGCCTTACTTCGCACGTCTTCGTCCGTCGCATACGCCGGGCGTGGAGAATCTGCTCCATTATGTCAACGGATATCGAGGCGGTCAGTACGGCTTCTGCTCCAGTCATGCGTCCAACTCGTTCGGCGTGGCAACCTTCATAACGCTGATGACGAGGCGTATGAGGATTGGCTTCGCCTTCTTCGCGCTCTCGCTTTGTGTGGCATACTCGCGCATCTATCTCGGTGTACATTACTTCGGCGATGTCTTCGTAGGTACAGCCATCGGCATAGCCATCGGCTTCCTCGTCTTCTACATGCTCCCGAAGAACTGCCGTCAGATATGGCTCTCAAGACGTGTTGCCCAGAAACGCTGCGCAGACATGGAGCGTCTGACCTCCAAAGGCAGTCGTCTCCGTCTCCCCGTCTTTCTCCGCTCGGTTTTCTTCCGTACAGCCAAGCGCCGTTACATTAATATGTAGGAATATTAAATGATATACAAAACAAGGGTGTGCATTCTTTTCCTGTTCAAGGAAGAATGCACACCCTAATTGTTTTAATTCAAAACTCCTAACTCCTAATTCATTTCGCCCGCTCTCCCCACAGCGTCTGATAGTCGCGCATGGCGGCAGGGACTGTCCATTCTGTCGGTACGAACTGCCAGTTGTTGTGGGTTTTAGGAGTGATGGGCGAATGCTTGCGCACGTACTTTATTATGTAGTCGCGCAAGGTGTAGTCGCCTCGCCATGTGATGCGGCTCTCCAGTTGTGCCTTGTCAATTCCTGCACCCTTGGTGAGCAGTCCGCCACCACCTGCGGCACGATAGCTGTTTACAGCCACGCGATATGTGCGGGTCTCGTCAAACGGCGTGCCGTCCGCCATGCTCTTTATGACGATGCGCTCTCCGTTAGGCTTCGTTACGTCCACGTCGTAGATGATGCCGGCAGCGGTATCGAGGTTGTAGAAAGGCTTCTTCAGTCCGAAGAACTTGTCGCGTGACGCGTCGCGGTTGTTCATACATATAAGATGGTTGTCGGGAGATGTCATTGTTGTCACCCATCCGTCATAGCTCTTCTCAAGATACTGACGAATCTCTTTGCCCGTCAGCGTCATTACGCACAGATCGTTCTCGTAGCTGTAGAGCTTATACATGTCAGCCAAAGTTGCCGGACCGCTCTTCACGGTTACGTCGAACGAAAGCGGACTGGCAAACGAAATGTCTGCGCCACTTGTGCTCAGCATCACGTCATGCACGAAGTCTACGAGTGTGCTCGGACCGAAATAGCAATCGCGTGACGTCATAGACGTCGTGAACGAGCCGACTTCCGTACCCACGTATTTCTTCACTTCGTCTATCTGACTTTCGAAGGCGTCCATGTATTTCTGATTGACAGGGCGCTTGCCCATGTCCACGATGTTCACTTTCAGCTTCTTGTTACGTCCCTTCTTGCTCACCTCAAGCTCCGCATCGGCAACGTACATGGCGTTGTTGGCTGGATTGACGATGACGGTTACGGATCCGTCCGCGCTCTTCACCTCCTCGTAATGAGTGGAGTGGTCGTGTCCGTAGAATATCACGTCGAAGCCAGGCACCTGGCGCGCGATGTCGTGTGTGGCGTCGTTTAGCGAACCATTGGTGAGGCTGCGGTCGTTGATGCCGGTGTGGAACAGTCCCACGATGACGTCAGGGCGTTCCTTCTTCTTCACCACCTCCATCCATTTGCGTGCTGACGATACGGCGTCCTCAAAGCGGAGTCCGCTCCACAGCTCCTCCGACAACCATGAAGGCACACCCGGCGTGATCAGTCCTATTACGGCTATCTTGATGCCGTTGCGCTTGAAGACGGTGTAAGGCTTGAGGTAGGGTAGACCGGTGGCTGTGCTGACAATGTTGGCGCCAAGCATAGGACACTTCAGTTCCTTCACCCACTTGTCGTAAACGTCATGTCCTGTCTCCACGTCGTGGTTGCCCATAGTCTGCACGTCGTAGTGCATGAAGTTGCTCACCGATGCGGCAATGTTCTCCACGTCGGTCTTCTCATAATTATAATATGTGACGACGGGTTGTCCCTGCAGCACGTCGCCGGCGTCCATCAGCAACAGACGGTCACCGTAGATGGTGCGGAGCGAGTCGACGTAAGACGACATGCGTGCGAGCGAGCCGTTTGCAGGCTGCTGATTGATGAAATCGTACGGGAAGAATCGTCCGTGCACGTCGGTCGTCTCTATCATTCTTATCTTTACAGTCTTGTCCGTTTTGCTTCCTGCATAGGAGGCTGCGGATAAGGCGAAAGCCATAAACATGGTCGCCAATGCCTTTGTATGATTTGTTTCCACTATAATGATTTGTTAGTTTAAGACTCTCAAAGTTACGGCTTTTGCGCTATATCCACAAATAATAAGTATGGTTTGTTCGCTTTTAGATGTTTTTAGTTACCTTTGTGGAGATAATAAAAGCAAAATAGTTATAATAGGCGAAATGATATGAACAGATTGTTCTTTATAGGTGTTCTCGTTGCGTCAGCCATTACTGCCAACGCACAAGACAATGCACAGAAAGATTCGCTCACCATGGAATCCATGATGCATAATCTTCCTGAAGTGATGGTGAAGGGATCGCGCCCCGTTGTCAAGGCAGAGCGTGGCATGCTGTCGTACAATATGCCGCTGCTGTTGAAGCAACTGCCTGCCGACAACGCTTATGAGGCATTGACACGCATACCTGGTGTCAGCGATGCCACTGGCAGCATATCCTTCTCTGGCAATGAAGTGACGCTGATTGTCAACGGACAAGCCACCACATTGACACAGGAGCAACTGGCTGAGCGCCTTAAGGCAATGCCAGCCGCACAGTTGGCTAAAGCTGAGGTTATGCTTTCAGCCCCTGCTCGCTATCATGTGCGTGGCATGGCTATCAACATCGTCACGAAAGACTACGCCGGTACCAATCAGCTTTCGGGACAAATCATTGGTGGCATGCGGCAAAA
>OIZP01000101.1_pt1 | contig 57787 bp, 54 predicted proteins | sample 1588531 | NCBI WGS metagenome assembly OIZP01 (sample SAMN03283283) | human gut metagenome | biome: human-associated habitat; material: feces | host: Homo sapiens | place: Peru | collected 2012
TTTACGTCCTGTCCAAGGAAGAAGGCGGCCGTCATACTCCCTTCTTCAACAACTACCGTCCTCAGTTCTACTTCCGTACCACTGACGTGACCGGCATCATCACCCTGCCCGAGGGCACCGAGATGTGCATGCCCGGCGATAACGTCGTTATGCACGTTGAGCTGATCACCCCCATCGCTATCGAGAAGGGCCTGCGTTTCGCTATCCGCGAGGGCGGCCGTACCGTCGGTTCCGGTGTCGTTACCGAGGTTGCTGAATAATCAGCTTCTGAGCTAACATCTTCCTCCCCCTGCCGCAAGGCAGGGGGATTTTTTGTGTGGTGAAAGTGGAGAAAATTGAAATAAATACTTCTTGTATCATGCAATAGAATCAGTTATAATGTCTTCAAAGTATCTTACTTTTGTAGATTTCATGTTGGAGAAGAAAAATGTTAAAGTGTAAAATGCGTAGCTTTTTTGCATTTGTCTGTGTCTGCTACTGGTGCCTGTTTACCGCCTGGTCGGACAGCTATATGGTTCCCTATTTGCTGACGGCGCTGCTTGGTGTCTGGTCATGGACCAAGCGTGACCGCAGTGCTTTGCCGGCGCGTAGGGAAAGAATTGGGGCAAGTGTTTGTGCTGCGGTGCTGTCCCTTGCGGTTGCGCTGGCAAACTACAGCCTGTTCTTCGGGAGCGGCGGCAGTACCTTTCAGAAGCTGCATACCTGCCTGAAGCTGGTGCTTGTGCTGGCAGGCGGATTCCTGCTGTTCCGGGAGATTTTCCTGGCCGTTGGCGCGTACGTGGGCAGACGGACGAAAGCGGTATCCACTATGCGGGCTTCTGGGGATAAATGGATCCTGTTTGGGGGCTGGGCGGTCCTTCTGGTGATCTACGGCACCGTTTTCTACACCAGTATGTACCCCGGCAATACATCTAGAGACAGCTCGTGGCAAATTGAGCAGATCATGACCGGGGTGTACAGCAACCATCACCCTTACTACCATACCCAGCTGATCCGTCTGTGCATGATGATCGGGATGAAGCTCAGCGGGGGAGATATGAACTGCGCCGTGGCCTGCTACAGCCTGTTTTCCATGGCGCTGCTCTCTCTCTGCTTTGCCTATGTTGCGTACACTGCCTATCAGATCACAAAAAGCAAGGGCCTGGCTTTTGTGACCCTTGCCTGGTACGCACTGATGCCCTTCCACATTGCCTACAGTGTTACCATGTGGAAGGATGTGCCCTTTGGAGCGGCAGTGACCTTTTTCGTTGTGGCGATCTACCGTTACCTTGCCTTTGGAACGGAGAAGAAGCTGTGGGATGCCGTCGTGGCTGCGGTGGCTGCAGTGGGGATCTGCCTGCTGCGGAGCAACGGCTGGATGGTATTTGCAGCAACGGTTGTGCTTTTCGGGATCCTGTTCGGAAAAAAGCACTGGAAGCTTCTGTTGATTCTCATCGCGATTCTCGGCGGAACCTACATTCTTAAGCACCCTGTGCTGGAAAAGCTGAATGTGGCGCAGCCCGATACCATAGAAGCCCTTTCCATACCGGCTCAACAAATCAGCAGAGTTATAAAGGTTGGAAATGAACTGACATCGGAACAGCGGGCGCTATTGGAAAACGTGGTCGATGTCAGTAAGATTCCGGAGTATTATAGCCCTGGTATTTCTGACCCCATAAAGGACTTGGTTCGGGAGCGCGGGAACCAGAGCTATCTTATCGATCACAAAGGTGACTTTCTAAAGCTTTATGTTCAGCTGGGAATGAAATATCCGTTGTCCTATTTATTTGGATGGGTCGACCAGACGAAGGGCTACTGGAACGGCGGCTATGATTATTGGCGGTGGTATTTGGAGACACAGGGGAATGCTTATGGGATTGTTCGCCATACGGGCTCGGAAACCGTCAAGCATCTCGTTGAAGAATATTTCTCGTTCTTCGAGACGTCCCCACTGCTGCAGGCATTTCTTTCCATCGGCCTGCATAGCTGGCTTGCCTTTGCCGGGGCCTATGGGGCCTGGGTCAAACGGGACCGCCGGGCGCTGCTGGTGGCAGCCGTGCCGATCCTTGTGGTCCTGTCCCTGCTGGCTGCAACGCCGGTGTATACGGAATTCCGCTATGCATACAGCCTGTTCTGCTCCATGCCCTTCCTGCTGACGGTGTGTTTGACCCCACGGGAAGAAACCGGGACGTGAACTGCGCTGCAAATGGCAGGCTTGCCTGAGCAGACCTATTGCGATAGCCTTGATAATGTGATTTCTGAATCCTCTGCTATACTTTAATTAGGAAATCATTTTTATGCTAGGAGGTCCGTATGAAAAAGAAGCTGTTTTGTGTTTTGCTTGTCCTCATTGCCGCAGCTGTTGCTTGCCTTTTTTATTTGGAGTTCCATTTTGGCACAACAACTTTTGCGCCTCTGGATACACCCCCTGAGCAAATCTTGAAGGAAATGCCGGATGTTGCAGTTACACCGGATGAAACGTCCATGACAAAGGCACTGTCGCAGACGCAAGAAGTGACGGATGCCTTTCTTCGGGCTGAAAATGTAGAAAGCGGTGTTTGCGAATTTTCCACATCGGAGGCCCAAATTCTGCTGCAAGCGTATATTCCTCGGGACTGGTATGTTTTGGAATTGACGGTCTTTCCGAGAAGCGTGTATTTGGAATTTTCTAAGGGCGAAGAGCAGTCCGTTTATTATGTCTTTGACCCCACAGGGGAAATTCATGAAAAGACCATCGGCCTTTATGGCAGGAATCTGTTCGGAAATCGTACCGTCAAAGCAATCTTTTGCAACCAAAACGGTCAGATCACCAAATTGAAAGAAAAACGTCTCTGGTTTGAATGGCTAAAAAGATGATTTCGCGAGACGCATTTTATTTTGCTTTCCCTGCCTCTTTGGCAGGGAAATTTTTGTTCAAACAACCTTCACAGAAATGTTAATACTTTACAATCCCACCTGTGATACGATACAATTGTATCAGTAGGGGAGGAAGAGACAATGGCATATATTGAATTTGAAGATGTGAAGAAAATCTACGGTACCGGCGAGGCTCAGGTGCGGGCGCTGGACGGAGTGTCGTTTCAGGTGGAAAAGGGAGAGTTTGTGGTGCTGCTGGGCTCCTCCGGCGCGGGAAAGACCACCCTTCTGAATATGCTTGGGGGCATGGATACCATTACCGAGGGCAAGATTCTCTTTGACGGCAGGGATATTTCCCATATGTCCGGCTTTGAAATGGCCCGCTATCGCCGCCATGATGTGGGCTTTGTGTTTCAGTTTTACAATCTGATTCCCAACCTGACGGCGCTGGAGAATGTGGAAATCGCAGCCCAGCTTTGCAGCAATCCCATACCGGCGACCCAGGCGCTGGATATGGTGGGTCTCAGTGGCCGGGCCCGGAATTTTCCGGCCCAGCTCTCCGGCGGCGAGCAGCAGCGGGTGGCCATTGCCCGGGCCCTTGCCAAGAATCCCCGGCTGCTTCTGTGCGATGAGCCAACGGGTGCTCTGGACTATGTGACCGGCAAAGCCGTGCTGAAGCTATTGTATGATCTGAGCAAGGAGCGGGGCATGACGGTTATCATCATCACCCACAACCAGGCCATTGCACCGATGGCAGACCGGATCATCCGCATCAAGAGCGGCAAGATCCGCTCCAACGAGATCAATGAGAACATCGTTCCCATTGATGAGATCGAGTGGTGAGGCGTCTATGGGTTCCATTTTGAAAATGACGGCCAGGACCATCCGGAGCTTTTTCGGGCGGTATCTGGCGCTGCTTCTGATCGTTGCCCTCAGCGTCAGTTTTTTTGCCGGACTGAAGGTTACCAAGGATGCCATGTATGCCACGGCACAGGACTACCTGGACACCCAGAATTTTTGCGACTTTCGCCTGATCTCTACCCTGGGCTTTTCCGAGGACGATGTGGAAACTCTGAGCCGGGAAGGGTATGTGGGCAAGGTAGAGGGCATGAAGAGCGTGGACGTTCTGATTCCCTACAAAGAAGCCTCCAGCGCCTTTAAGCTGATGTCCATAACGGAGCAGGTGAATTTGCCTGCGCTGGCTGCCGGGCGGATGCCCCAGACTGCCACGGAGTGTCTGGCGGATGCCCGGGCCTTTGATGAATCCGACCTGGGGACCGTGGTCACCTTGTCTGCGGACAATGACGCGGATACGCTGGACCTTTTGGAGACAAAGAGTTTTCTGATCGTGGGTCTGGCGAACTCGCCCCTTTACCTCAGCACGGACCGGGGAACCACAACCATCGGCGATGGGGCCTTAAAGGGGTTTCTTCTGCTGCACCCGGACGCTTTTTCCATGGATGTGTATACCGAGGTGGATGCGTGCCTGCGGCGGTCTGCGGATATCTATTCCTCGGAATACGACGGGCTTGTTGAAACCTACAAGCCGGAAATCACCAAGCGGGTCAATGCCCTTGCCTGGGACCAGTATGATTCCTATCTGGACCTGCTGGGCCTGGACCGGGAGCACGCGGAATATGTGAATCTGGAGGAGCCGGATACCTATGTCCTTACCCGCCAGGAGAATGCCGGGTTTGTGAGCTTCCAGAATGATACGGCCATTGTATCCGCCGTGGCAAATCTGCTGCCGGTGTTCTTCATTATGATCGCCCTGCTGGTGTGCATTACCACCATGACGAGAATGGTCAGCGAGGAGCGGACCCAGATCGGCGTACTGAAAGCCATGGGCTTTCACAGCTGGGACATTGCGGCAAAGTACCTGCTTTATGCCCTCAGCGCCACCTTCCTGGGCTGGCTTTTGGGCTTTTTCCTGGGCACCTGGGCGCTGCCGGAGGTCTTCTGGTGGGCCTATGGGGTCCTGTACAAGTTCGCACCCCTGAAATATACCTATAGCCAGAGCCTTGCCATGATCACGCTGGGAGTGTCCCTGGTTGGAATTCTCGGCGCAACCCTGGCATCCTGCCAGAGAAGCCTGCGCAGTGTTCCGGCAGAGCTGATCCGGCCCCAGCGGGGCAAAAGCGGCAAGCGCATTCTGCTGGAGTATATCCCGTTTTTGTGGAAGCCCCTGTCCTTTTTGCAGAAAATCACCCTGCGCAACATGCTCCGCTACAAGCTGCGCATGACCATGATGCTGGTGGGCATCGGCTGCTGCACGGCCTTGATGGTCACGGCCTTCGGCGTTCGGGACTCCATGCTCCATGTTGGAAACGACCAGTTCGGCGGCGTGCAGCACTATGCCATGTCCTTTAGCTTTACGGAGGGGGAGAATACGCCGGAAGCGGCTGCCAGGCTGGATGGGGTGGACGACGTGCTGCCCTGCATCCAGGACCGGGTGGATGTCTACGGCGACACGGAGAATATGCACTCCGTAACTTTGATCGGCCTGGACAACTGGGACGCTGTGGAGAACTATTGGACCCTTTCCTGGCAGAGCCAGGAGGTTCCGGAGCCCGGGGCAGGGGAGGCGCTGGTCAGCCGCCGCCTGGCGGAAAAGCTGGCCCTTTCCCCGGGGGATACCATCGAGGTGGAGGACAGCGACCTGAACCGGGTGACCCTCCGGGTGGCCGGCGTGTTTGAAAACTATGTGGGCAATTATCTCTTCGTTCAGGGGGACACCTGCCGGGAGCGCTTCGGCAACGAGGGCTTTAATGCGGCAATGCTCCAGGCCTCCGGCGATCTGAACCAAATCGCCAAGGCGCTGACGGAGCTGGACGGAGTCACCGCTCTGAGCCGCATGGATGTGCTGCTGGACCAGGTGGACAGCGCCATGAGCTGCCTGAATTACATCATCTGGCTGGTCGTCGGCTTTGCCTGGGCCCTGGCCTTTATCGTCATCTACAATCTGACGAATATCAATCTGGCGGAACGCAGCCGGGAAATCGCCACGGTGGAGGTGCTGGGCTTCTATCCCAGGGAGACTGCGGCCTATGTCCTGCGGGAAAACCTGGTGCTGAGCTTCCTGGCAGCCATCCTTGGCCTGCCTCTGGGCAAGGTCATGCACGGCGTGGTCATGAGTATGGTCATGGTGGACAATTCCTGCTTCAATATCCACATTGAGCGGACCAGCTACATCGCAGCCTTTGTCTGCACGGTGCTCTTCGCCTGGGTGGTGGGGCTGGTCATGCGCCGCCATATTCGCCGGATCCCCATGGCGGAATCCCTGAAAGCGGTGGAGTAATCTGTTGCAAATTCCCGGAAAACCCGCTATAATGATTCCAGTGAATAAAGGAGTCGATTGCTATGGAATATAATAAGCTGCTTGCGGATATGGTGCCCGGAGACCGGGTAGAGGGATTTTACATTCTGAAAGAGGGAGCCATCAAGACCTCCAACAGCGGCAAGCCCTTTCTCAGCGCCACCGTTACGGATAAGTCCGGCAGCCTGGACCTAAAGGCCTGGGACTACTCCGGCCCTGTGGGCGCGCCAACGGATGCCGGAAAGGTGGTAAAAATTCGTGCGGATGTGACAGAATACCGGGGGAGCATTCAGCTCACCGCCTCCAATATCCGCATGGCCACCCAGGAGGACAGCTACGATGTGTCTGCCCTGGTGCCTGTGGCCCCCATTGACCGGGATGAGACCCTGGAAAAGGTCCGCAGCCTGATCGCCTCTATGGAGGACCGGGATTACCGCGTTCTCGCCGAGACCATGCTGGAGCGGCACCTGGAGACCTTTCGCAGCATCCCAGCTGCAAAAAGCGTGCACCATAGCTTCCTGTCGGGGCTGCTGATGCATACGGGCAATATGCTGTGCCTGGCGGATTTCCTGGCAGGGCAGTACAGCCAGATCATTGACAGGAGCCTGCTGCTCACGGGAACCCTGCTCCATGATTTTGCCAAGGAAAAGGAGTTTACCTTCTCCCAGCTGGGCGTCGTCACGGATTATTCCCGGAAGGGCCAGCTGCTGGGCCACCTGGTGATGGGGGCCCAGGAGATCGCCCAGGTTGCCGCAGAGCTGGGAACCCCGGAGGAAAAAAGTCTGCTTTTGCAGCACATGATCCTCTCCCACCATGGAGAGCCGGAATTCGGCGCTGCGGTAAAGCCCATGTTTGCCGAGGCGGACCTGCTGAGCCAGATCGATATGCTGGACAGCCGCATGGAGATCTATGCCGAGACCCTGCCGGGTGTACCCGCAGGGACCTTCAGCAGCCGGATTTTTGCCCTGGACAAGCGGATATACCATCACGAATAAACGAAAAGCCATGCCGCCGGATTTCCGGCGGCATATTTTTGTGGACAAATGACCGCCAGTGTGATACAATGGCTCACAGTTTGAGAAAAAGAGAGGAAGAATGTCGTGGAGACAATTGCAAGTGTGAACGCCGCGGTGAACAGCTTTGTGTGGGGTGTTCCTGCGATGATATGTATTGTGGGGGTTGGGCTGCTGCTCAGCTTCCGCACAGGGTTTATCCAGTTCCGCCGCTTCGGCACTGCCATGAAGGAGACCTTCGGGCGGATGTTCCATAAAAAGGACGCAGCCGAAGGCGCTGTAACGCCCTTCCAGGCCGTGTGCACGGCCCTGGCGGCCACGGTCGGCACGGGGAATATCGCCGGTGTGGCCGGTGCCATTGCCATCGGCGGCCCCGGTGCGGTGTTCTGGATGTGGTGCAGCGCGCTGCTGGGAATGTGCACCAAGTTTGCAGAGGTGACCCTGGCGGTCCATTTCCGGGAAAGAAACGCGGAAGGGGACTGGGTCGGCGGTCCTATGTATTACATCAAAAACGGCCTGGGGAAAAAGTGGCATTTCCTTGCCTCCATTTATGCGGTGCTGGGTGTCCTGACGGTCTTCGGCACCGGCAATGCCACCCAGGTGAACGCCATCATTACTGCCGTGGATACGGCGGTCACCAATTTCCATGCCATGCCGGAGGCGGTGCTGGCCCGGCTGAATCTCATCGTCGGCATTGGCATTGCTTTGCTGGTGGCCCTGGTGCTGGTGGGCGGCCTGAAGCGGATCGGCGGCGTGGCGGAAAAGCTGGTGCCCTTCATGGCGCTCATTTATGTGGTCATGGCCCTTGGGGTGATCCTGCTGAACCTGAACCGGGTTCCGGCAGTGCTGGGTGAAATTATGAAGGGGGCGTTTACCCCCTCTGCCGTCACCGGCGGCGCAGTGGGCAGCTTTTTCCTGTGTGCGAAAAAGGGTGTGTCCCGGGGTATTTTCTCCAATGAGGCAGGCCTGGGCACCGGCTCCATCGCCCACGCGGCCTCGGATGTGCAGGACCCCGTCCGGCAGGGCTATTTCGGCATTTTCGAGGTGTTTACGGATACCATTCTCATCTGTTCTATGACGGCCTTTGTGATCCTCATCAGCGGCGAAAATATCACCTACGGTGCAGCGGCCGGCGCGGAGCTGACTATCGGCGGCTTTACGTCCGTCTATGGCAGCTGGGCCTCCTTGATTGCTGCGGTGGCCATGTGCTGCTTTGCCTTTTCCACCATTATCGGCTGGGGCCTCTATGGCACCCGCTGCCTGGAATTCCTGGTGGGCTCCAAAGCAAACCGGGGCTTTATGATCGTCTATTCCTTTGTTGCCATTGTCGGTGCAACCATGGACTTGGGGCTGCTGTGGGACGCTGCGGATACTTTTAATGGCATGATGGTCATCCCAAACCTGATTGCCCTGTTCCTGCTGTCCGGCACGGTGGTGAAGCTGACGAAAAAAGCGGGATAATGTGAAAAGAACATCCATGGGCCGCTGCGGAATTCCGCAGCGGCTTTCTGCAACTTATCCATAGAAGTTCTGGAATTCAGGTTGACGTAATGTGTTTGCGCGTGTATAATAAGCATACATATGCATCTGCATCCTGCGCTGTGCCATATTGGCCGGGTGCGGGAAACATTTGGATGCCGGGGAGAGCTTATGAAAAAGAGAAGAGTGCTGGCAGGGCTGATGGGAGTCCTGGCAGCCGTTGGTGCTGCGGCGACGCTCCAGCTGGGGCTGACTGCACCGGGAAAAGAAACGGCGGTCCTGAAAATGGACCCAAGGGTGATGGAACAGGCCCAGGAGTTCCTGGATGACCTGTCTGCCTTCGATTTGGAGGGAGCCTCAGCCTATATTCTGGGCACCCCGAAGCTGACGGCCCAGCGTGGCGAGGGAACGGAGAAAATTCTGTGGGACCGATATTGGCAGGGCCTATCCTGCCTGGCAGAGGGAGAGCCCTATACCAAGGACGGAAATCTCGCCGTGGATGTCCGGGTGACCTATCCGGATATTGATGCCATGACCCGGCAGGCGGGGGCCCTTGCGGAGCAGCTGCTGCAGCAGCGGGTTGACGAGGCGGAGTCCGTCACCGACGTTTACGACGGGGACGGTTACCGTCAGGAGCTTCTGGACGAGGTGCTTCTTCAGGCTGTGGAGACGGCCGCAGAGCAGGTGACGGAGACAAAGGAAAAAAACATTGTGCTGGAGCTGACCTATGAGGCCGGGAACTGGTGGGTAGTTCCCGGCAGCGAACTGCGGGACCTGCTTTCCGGGGCGCTTGACGAAGGGTGAGAGAGAATGAAAGTGATGAAGGGATTTGCCGGTGCGCTGGGCTGCATTGCGGCCCTTGCCTTGACGGCGGCGCTGCTGTGGACGCTGCTGCTGGTTCCGGGCGGGAAGCGGAAGACGGATGATGCCAAGGAGCTGAAGCTGGGAGAGAGCTTCCGGATGGAAATCAACAACGGCCTGAGCGATGCGCTGTCCGATGTGGTGGACCTGCCGAAGAGCTATTGGATCGAAAAGGATGCAGTCGTGGCCCCGGAGCCCGACCAGAGCTGCTATGGAGAGGCCTCCAGTCCGGCAGAGCTGGAGTGGCTGCTGGAAAAGGCGGCGCCGATTCTGGAGGGGCAGGAACTGTTCTTCTCTACAGACATAACCATCCTTCCGGACAGCACCATTCACTATTATCTGGACGAGACCATTTTCGCCATCAGCTGGAAAGAGGACGTGAACCACATGGCCGTCACCTATTCCGAGGTCAAAATCATGGACTCCTCCCAGATCCGCAGGCATCTGTCCGGCGGCAGCTATTCCTCCGGCACGTTGATGTATACCTCCGATATGTCGAAGCAGGTCAATGCCGTCATGGCCTTCTCCGGAGACTTCTATGATTATCGCCAGAAGGGCACCGTGGTTCAGAACGGCATCGTCTACCGGACCAACGACGGCCTGTCGGACATCTGCTATGTGGATGAGAACGGCGATCTGCTTTTGGAACGCCACCACAAATTTGACACCGTAGAGCAGGCCCAGCAGTATGTGGACGAGAAGGGCATCCGGTTTTCCCTGGCCTTTGGTCCTATCCTGGTGGAGGACCATCAGCCCCAGGAGCTGCCCACATATTTTGTCGGAGAGCTGAAGGGCAATTTCTCCCGGGAGGCTCTGTGCCAGATGGACCGTCTGCACTACCTGGTTGTGGTGTGCAACTATGAGCGGGGCTGCTACTATATGCCTACGGGCAAGGACCTGGTGAAGCTCTGCGCTAATACAGGCTGCATTCGTGCCTACAATCTGGACGGCGGCCAGACCTCCACGGTGGTCATGAATAACGAGGTCCTCAACAGTATCAGCTACGGCAGCCAGCGGCTGATTAGCGACATATTCTATTTTGCTACGGCAAAGCCGAAGGAGAACTGACCATGGAGAGTATCGCTTTTATCTGGGGCCGGTACATGGTATATTGGAGCACGGCAATTGTGACCATGGCCTGCGGTGTGGGAATGCTGCTGTTTCTGTTCCTGTATCTGTGGGATGAGGAAGACTACCTGGGAGGCTTCTGGGCGCTGCCCCTGAGCCTGGGCCTTGGAATGCTGGGGGCCAGACTGGCCCACTGGTATTTCCGGCGGGACGCCTATGAAAGCCTGGCCGCAGCCCTGACGGACTACAGCGTGGGCGGCTTCCTTTTGGCGGGGGCCTTTGCCGGTGTTTTCCTGGCGGCGCTGATCCTGGCGGCACTGCGCCGGGGCCGCCATCTGGGGGCTATGCTGGATGCCATGAGCATGGCGGGGGCCGGGGCCATTGCCCTGGGAAGACTTTCCTGCCTGACCAATTCCTCTGACCGGGGAGCCATTCTGCCGGAAGGCTCCTTCTGGGGCGGAAAGGTCCTGAGTGTTTCCACAGGGGCTGTGGAATACCGGTTCAATACCTTTGCCATCCAGGCCGTCCTGGCCGGGGTGATCCTGGCGGTACTGCTGGTTGTGTACTTCCTGCGCCGCCGGGAATACCATCGCCGCCCCGGGGACCTGTTCTGGCTGTTCTGCCTGTATTACGGCGGGACTCAGGCGGTGCTGGACTCCACCCGGATCGACTCCACCTATTTCCTGAGCAACGGCTTCGTCAGTGTGACCCAGGTGCTGGGGCTGGCGGCGGTGGTGGCGGCACTGGTATGCTTTACGGTCCGCTATCTGAAAACCGGTGGCTGGAAGCCCGGGGCGGCATCGCTGTGGGTGGTGAGCCTGCTGTTTCTGGGTGGCGCGGGGTATATGGAATACTATGTCCAGCGCCACGGCAGCCAGGCGGCCTTTGCCTATTCCGTTATGGCCATCTGCATGGGCCTGGTCCTGGTCCTCGGAACGATCCTCTGGTCGGTCACCCGCACCCGGGAGATCCCCCGGAGCAGGCCGACGGTGTATGAGAGCCTGAATCAGGGAGATTTTGAATAACAGAGGGCCCTGCGGCAAATCCTGCCGCAGGGCCTTTTGCAATGTCTTAAATCGTCCAGCTCTGGCTGCCGATTTGCAGCTTTACCATGTGGACATAGAGTCCGTTCCGGGCGTAAAAGACGTCCAGGCTGGCGGTTGCCTCATCCAGCAGAATGATGGAGGCATCCTTCAGAAAGGCCCGGGCGATGGAAATTCGCTGCCGCTCACCGCCGGAGAGTGCACAGCCGTTTTCACCGATGGGCATATTCCACTTGTCCGGCAGCTTTTCCGCAAATTCATCGAGGCAGAGGTGGAAGCCTGAACCGAGATGCAGTAATTCCGTTCCCTGTTTTCCGCCTCTCCGTGATTTTTGAAGAGGCGGATTTTTTTGCGCAAATGGAGCCTTGGGGGTGTAAATTCGTCATTTACAATTGTACGCCGATGTTGTATACTTAAATTGGTCATATTCACGGAAAAGGGGGATAACGATGAAGGTCAAATGCGATTTTTGCGGCACCATGATGAACGATACCGAGTCCGTCTGCCCAAGCTGCGGCGCACCAAATGCCAGTGTCCGACGGTCCAGCGGCGATCAGCCCCTGACCATTGAGGAACTGAAAAAGTGGTACGAAAGCAAGGGCCTGCCGCCGGAGAACGTGACCCGGTTTTACATCGGGAAAAACGTCAAAGAGCCGAAAGCCTTTGGCGTCTACTTTGAAGAGGAGTCCGGAAACTATATTGTCTATAAAAACAAAGCTTCCGGCGAACGGGCAGTGCGTTACCGGGGTACAGACCAGGCCTATGCGGTAAATGAACTGTTCCAGCGGCTCAAGCAGGAGATCACCCAGCAGAAAATGCGCAACGTCAAACAGGCCGCCGCCGGGGCAGGGGGGACCGGAAACCCGAAGCAAAGCCTGGCGCAGACCGGCAAAAGTGTAGGGAAGGGCTGCATCGGATGCCTGGTGGCCATGGTGGGTTCCGTGGCGGTCGTGTTTGTTCTGATGATCGTCCTGGGCCTGTTCCTCATGCGCAATGACCCCTCCACAGGCTACTATACATATGACAATACCTGCTATTACTATAGTACCCGGAGCTATGGCGACCTCAACTGGTTCCGCTACGATGGGGATGCCTGGGAAGGACCCCTGGATTTGTCCCAGGTGCCGGACCCCCTGGAAACCAAAAAATCCAGCAAGCCCTATTTAACCAAAGGCACCTGGGATTCGGGGCTTCCCTGCTCGGACTTTAAAGAGAGCGTCTACGGCCAGGACATACAGGAGGATATGTATGTCTCCACCGGCTATTACCGGTGCGGAGACCTCTATTTCCATCAGAGCGGCGGCTACAATGAAGAATGGTTCTTGTGGACAGACCAGTGGGAGAAGGTGGCGTTTTCAAAGCTTCCGGAGGAGTTGAAGCACCCCTCTCTTGCAAAGCACCATCTGGTTTCTGAGACCTATACCAGCTCTCTGGGGGCAGATGACTTTGGTCAGAGCCTGATCTACAGAGACAGCCAGGCCTCCAAGACCGCCTCCCGGGGCTACTACCGCATCCACGACCGGACCTATTATCACCAGGGCTACTTCTATGACGATGAATGGTACAGCTATGATGACCAGGACGGTTGGCAGCCCATAGAGCACAGTGCCATGCCGGAGGAGCTGCACCACCCCTCCATGGTTCAAGACTTCTACTACGCGGATACCTGGGACCCGGCCACCCAGACCTCCGACTTTACCGATTCTGATTTCTACGAAGCCCCCACGAAAAACGACTCCGGCAGCAGCTCCGACAGCGATTTCAGCTGGGACTCCGGCGATTCCTGGGATTCCGGGGACACCGATTGGGACTCCGACTGGTAACAATATCAAGGCTAAAAATGATATGCTCCCCATAGAGTAGACACTCGAAAAAACAAAAATTCGAGACTACACTTTGGGGAGCATTATACTGTTATTTGCGACGATGTGGAGCAGTGGCACCCGGAACACAAATTTGACCGGATGTATCAGGTCAGCGGGGGGAAGCGAGACTTGCTGGTGCGCGAGCACTGCGGTGTACCCCATACGCATGATGGCTTGACCCATAGCCATACCCACGGTGAAGTACCGCATACCCATGCACCGGGAGAGGGGGCAACTCCGCTGAATGAGCTGTTGGCACTGATGAAATATCTGGTCAGCCACAACGATGCTCATGCGCAGGAGGTAGCAAACCTGGCGGGGGAACTGCTGACTGCCGGAAAAAATGTGGCATACGATGAAATCATGGATGCAGTTGCAGATTTTGATGCGGTGAATGCAAAGCTGGCGGCGATTCTGAACCAGTTGTCGTCGGACGACAATCTGTAGACGCTTATTTTTATAATTTCCAAAATTTAGAACCCCCCGGGGGGCTTCCGTGGGCCAGAATGCTGTGCTACTATATAGCTACGGTTAATACACGACCTTCCCGAAAAGGCGCTGCACCATGGGAAGAGGTGCGGCGCCTTTTTGCGGAGGTGAGGGGGAAATAAAAATGAATCTGTTTACATCCTATGAGGAAGAAAATATCCACTATTGGACCCACCGGGCTTCCGGGTATTCCGGTGTCAACCAGGAGGAGCTGGCAACGGCGCAGAAGCACATCTGGGGTGCAGCCCTCTATGAACGGATCGCCGCCCGTTTCCCGGGCAGAAAGCCCGGCTCCATCCGGGTGCTGGATGTGGGCACGGGCCCGGGCTTCTTCGCCATCATTCTGGCGGAGATGGGCTTCCGGGTGACTGCCGTGGATTACACTGCCTCCATGCTGGAGGAGGCCGGGCGCAATGCAGGCGCACTGGCGGACAAAATTGATTTTCGGCAGATGAATGCCGAGAAGCTGACTTTTGCGGACCACAGCTTCGATGTTTTGGTCACCCGGAATGTGACCTGGAATCTCCACGACCCGGAGGCAGCTTATGGCCATTGGACCCGGGTGCTGGCCCCCGGCGGGCTGCTGCTGAACTTTGATGCCAACTGGTATCGGTATCTCTGGGATGAAGAAGCAGAGCAGGGCCACAGGCAGGATCGGGAAAATCTGGCTGACTCCGATGTGCGGGATGAGAACGCCGGAACGGATGTGGATGCCATGGAGGCCATTGCCCGGCAGACCCCGTTGTCCAGACAGCACCGGCCCCAGTGGGACCTGAATGTACTGGGCTACTACGGAATCCAGGCCAGTGCGGATGAAAACATCTGGCGGCGGGTCTGGACCAAGGAGGAGCGGATCAACAATGCCTCCACCCCCATGTTCCTGGTGGAGGGCCGGAAGCCCGGTCTGCTGGAAAATTAAAGGGGACGTTCTGTTTGAAGAAGTATATTGGCAAACGCCTTTTGCAGCTGCTCCCCGTACTGCTGGGTGTCACCTTTTTGTCTTTTGCCATGATGCGGGCTGCAGGAAGCGATGCCATTACAGAGCTGTATGGCGACAAAGGGGCCGTTGCCCAGGAAATCATTGATGCCAAGCGGGCGGAGCTGGGGCTGGATCAGCCTTTTTTGGTGCAGTATGGCGCATGGCTGAGGGGCCTGCTGACGGGAGACATGGGCGTGAGCTATGTTTCCGGAAAAAATGTGTTTGATACCTTTGTCTCCAAGCTTCCGGCTACGCTGCTGCTTACGTGTCTGTCCATTGTGACCACGGTGGTGATTTCCATACCCCTGGGAATCTGGGCGGCGGTGCGTCAGGACCGGTTCGTGGACTATTTTTTGCGCTTTTTCAGCTTTATCGGCAACAGCCTGCCCAATTTCTTTGTGGCGCTGTTGCTGATGCAGCTTTTTTCGATAAAATGGAAGCTGCTTCCCGTGATTTCCAATGGAACAACGATGCGCGGTGCCATTCTGCCGACGCTGACCCTGGCCATTGCCATGTCCGCCAAGTATCTGCGGCAGGTTCGTGCTACAGTTCTGGAGGAGTTGGGTAAGGACTATGTTTTGGGGGCCAAGGCCCGGGGCGTCCGGGAAAGCGTCACCCTGTGGAAAAGCGTTCTGAAATCCGCGATGCTGACCATTATCACTCTGCTGGCTCTGTCCATCGGCAGCCTGCTGGGCGGCACAGCCATTATTGAAAGCATTTTCATGTGGGACGGTGTGGGCAAGCTGGCGGTGGATTCCATTACCATGCGGGATTATCCCTTGATCCAGGCCTATGTGGTCTGGATGGCCATCATTTATGTGGTGGTAAATCTGATCACCGATATTCTCTACCATGTCCTTGACCCGAGAATCCGACTGGGGGTGCAGGAAGGATGAGCACATGCAAGCCGCAAAAGCATCCCAAAAACACGGTGAAGACCCGCTTGATCATTTTCAGCGTTCTGGCCATTGTGCTGGTGGTGTGCGCCTTCTTTTCCGAGTACCTCACACCCTATGATCCCTATCTGCAAAATCTGGATATTGCCAAGCAGGCGCCAAGCCGAGAGCACCTTCTGGGCACGGACCGGTATGGCCGGGATATGCTGTCCCGGGTCATTGCAGGCAGCCGTGCCAGTATTTTTTCAACGCTTCTGCTGGTTGCTGTGATCACAGCGATTGGCACGGCGGTGGGCGTTGCCTGCGGCTGGACCGGAGGCTGGGTGGATACGGTGCTGATGCGGCTCTCGGATGTGTTTCTGACCTTTCCCGGGCTGGTGTTTGCACTGGCGGTTGCGGGAACCCTGGGCGGCGGGCTGCAAAACGCAATGATTGCCTTGGCGGCCATCTCCTGGCCCAAGTACGCCAGAATTGCCAGAAGCCAGACCTTGGCTCAGAAGGAGACGGCATGGATGAAGGCGGTCCGCCTTTCCGGCAGCAGCACAGGAAAGATCCTTTTGGGGCACATCCTGCCCAACATTATGGGCCCCATTCTGATCACATCTATGCTGGACATCGGCACCATGATGATGGAGCTGGCGGCCCTGAGCTTTTTAGGGCTGGGGGCCAAGCCGCCCATTCCCGAATGGGGCAGCATGATGAGTGACACCCGGAGCCTGATGACTACGTCGCCCTGGATCCCTTTCAGCCCGGGGATTGCGATCTTCATCTCGGTTATGATTTTTAACCTGCTGGGCGACACCGTCCGGGACTATGCAGACCCTAAAAGCCGGAGGTAAGCAAATGGAAGCCATACTCAAATATGACCATGTGGAGCTTTCCTATTTGGGGCAGCCGGTGGTGCAGGATGTGAGCTTTTCTCTGGAACCTGGGGAGATCCTGGGCATTGTTGGGGAGAGCGGCAGCGGCAAAAGCACACTGATCAAGGCTGCCATGGGGCTTCTTGGCAGCGAGGGCTGCGTTACAAAGGGGCAGATCTGCTACCGGGGCAGGAATCTGCTTGGTTTGCCATCCAAGGAACTCCGCAAGCTGAATGGCCCGGAGCTGGGCTACATTTTTCAGAACGCCGGAAGCGCCTTCTGCCCCATCCGCACGGTGGGGGCGCAGCTGTATGAGACCGTGCGCGCCCACGGCAAAATTTCCAGAGCGGAATTTGGGTTCCAGGCGCTGGAGATGCTCGAAAAGCTGGGCTTTGAAAACGGGGAACGGATTTTGGCGTCCTATCCCTTTGAGCTCTCCGGCGGTATGCAGCAGCGCATCGGTATTGCAGCGGCCATGCTCTTACGGCCCAGCGTGCTTTTGGCGGACGAGCCCACCTCTGCGCTGGATGTGACCATTCAGAAGCAGGTGGTGGAGGAAATGGCGCTGGTTCGCAAAACCTTTGGCACAGCCATTGTTTTGGTTTCCCACAATCTGGGGGTCATCGGGGCTTTGGCGGACAACGTTCTGGTGCTGAAGGACGGGAAGTGCGTGGAATACGGCAGATGCGACCAGGTCCTGTCGAACCCAGGAAGCGCGTATGCCAAAGCGCTGCTATCCGCCGTTCCCCGGCTTCGGAGGTAAAAGCAATGGAACCGATCTTGAAAGTAGAGGCGCTGACGAAGACCTTTTCCGGGCAGCGGGAAATTGCAGCGGTAAACGGAATCAGCTTTGAACTGTTCCCCGGGGAGTGCCTGGCCATCATCGGCGAGAGCGGCAGCGGAAAGACCACCGCCGTGAATATGATTTCCCGGCTGACCGACGTGACAGCCGGAAGCATTTTTTTGGAGGGACAGGAAATTACCCATAGGAAAGGAAAGCAGCTGCGGGAAGTCTACAAACAGATGCAGATGGTTTTCCAGACACCAACGGATTCCTTCGATCCCCGCCGCACCCTGGGGGACGGCATCGGAGAAAGTCTGCGCAATGCGGGTCTCACCCGAAAAGAGACCCAAAAGAGGGTGGAGGCGCTGCTGGAAAAATGCGGCCTCCCCGGAGAATTTGCAAATCGCTATCCCCATCAGGTCAGCGGCGGCCAGTGCCAACGGGCGGCCATTGCCCGGGCCTTGGCCATTGAGCCAAAGCTGCTGATCTGCGATGAGGCAACCTCTGCGCTGGATGTGACGGTGCAGAAGGAGATCATTTCTCTCTTGAACGAGCTGCGGAAGCAGCGGGGGAAAAATTTGTCGATTCTCTTCATCTGCCACGATATTTCCCTGGTCCAGCAGTTCTGCGACCGGGTGCTGGTTATGTACCGTGGGGAAATTGTGGAAGAAGGGACACCGGACGCGGTGATCCGCGCACCGAAAAACGACTATACGAAACGCCTGATTGACAGCATTTTGTAATATAATTTTGATGTGATGCCGTGACGTCCGGCAAAACATAAAACAACCATGAAAGGAACGAATAAAAGTGAATAAGTACATATCCCTTTTGCTGGTTGCCTGCCTGACGCTTCTTTTGCTGACGGGCTGCGGCAGCAACGCAGCGGATTCTTCCGCAAATGGCGGTAGTACGGAGCAGGCTTCTGCCCCGGCTGCGAAGAAAACCATGGTTATCGGCGACACCACCTTTAATTCCGAAAACTGGGAGGAGACTGTGGACCCCCACCGGACCTACAATGGCTGGGCCTGCATCCGCTATGGCATTGGCGAAACTCTGGTCCACTACACGGATTCCATGGAGCTGGAGCCCTGGCTGGCAACGGACTGGATCAATGACGGCGACTGCACCTGGACGATTACCCTCCGGGAGGGCGTGAAGTTCTCTTCCGGCAGGGAGATGGACGGCGAAGCCGTGAAGCAGTGCCTGGAGCACCTGCTGGAAAACCACGACCGGGCTCCCAGCGATACCAAGATCGTGGACGTGCAGGCAGAGGGGCAGACCCTGACCGTTACCACCAGCGAGCCCAATCCCGCCCTGATGAATTACCTGGGGGACCCCTACGGCTGCATCATCGATGTGGATGCCTCGGATTTTGAAACCGGCATTGTAGCCGGTACCGGCCCCTATGCGGTGAAGGAGCTGGTCACGGACGACCATCTGACCCTTATTCCCAACGGCAATTACTGGGACGGCACCCCCAAGCTGGACGAGCTGACCGTCCGCACACTGTCCAATGGCGATACCCTGTCCGCGGCCCTGCAGGCCGGCGATATTGATGCCGCCTATGGCATGGCCTATGAGGCCTATCCCAATTTCGAAAATGGCGGCTATCAGTTTTCCGCCATTCAGACCTCCCGGGCCTTCTTTGCCAGCATGAATATGACAAGTCCTGTCATTCAGGACGCTGCCGTGCGGAGGGCCATTGCCATTGGCATCAACAAAGCAGGATTTGTGAAAACCCTGCTGGACGGTCACGGAGTTGCTGCCAACGGGGCCTTCCCGGATGGTTTCAGCAGCTTTGGCGGCGAGCACGTAAAGGCGGAAGAATATGACCCAGAGGGAGCCAAGGCGCTTCTGGAGCAGGCCGGTTGGGTGGATACCGACGGTGACGGCATCCGGGAAAAGAACGGCACGAAGCTGACGATCCGCTGGCTGACCTATCCCAGCCGTCAGGAGCTGCCCCTTCTGGCCGAAGCGGCCCAGGCTTCTCTGAAGGAGATCGGCATGGACGTGGACATCAACTGCACGGCTTCTCGCCGGGAGTTCCTGGCAGATATGACCAGCTGGGATGTCTACGCTTCCGCCCTGGTCACAGCCCCTTCCGGGGATCCCCAGTATTTTTTCACCACCTCCTGCGTTCCCGGCATGAGCTATAATTTCGGCGCTTATGACAATCCCGAGGTGACAGCCCTCATCGAAGAACTGTCGAAGGAATTCGACACAACCAAGCGGGGTGAGATTGCGGTGCAGCTCCAGCAGATGATCCTGGACGACAATGCCTATGTCTTCTGCTCCTTCCTGCAAATGAACATGATCTCCAAGGAAAACGTCCGGAACTATACCGCCCATGCCTGTGACTACTACCAGGTGACGGCGGAGCTGGATATCATGTAAGGGGAATCCTGAGCGTAGTAAATGGAATACAATAAAGCATATTGAGACATGAACGCACCATTGCCAACTCTGAGGCTGAAGCCTGGAGCCAGCAATGGTGCGTCCATGTTATGTTGGCGTATTTGTGGAATGGAGAGTGGGCATCGGTTGAACCTTATTCTTCTACCAGCGGTGCAACTACTTCGATATGAAGCCCGGCCTGACGTAACTGTTCCAGCTGTTGCTCTGAGGCCTCACTGTCTGTAATCAAATCTGTAACATCTGCCAGGGTTCCACTGAAAAAATTATGCTCGGTGCCGATTTTGCTGGAATCAGCCACAATGATTTTTTGCCCACGGCAACGGCGCAGCATCATTTGATTGATGGAGGTTTCCTGAATGACGCGGCTGGTAATGCCACCCTGGATGCTGATTCCGCTGACTCCCAGAATGCACTTTGTTGCTGTGACCTTGGAGAGTGCATCCAGCGCCAATTGGCCGACCAGGGATTGCTTGCTCCCGTAGACCTCTCCGCCGGTTAGTACCAGTTCCACCCCCTGGCTTCTCTGGGACAGGAGACTACGGCCATTGTTGGTGACAATCAGAATGGACTTGTTTTGAATGTAGGGATAGATCAGCAGGGCAGTTGCACTGGAATTGATGAAAACTGTGTCGCCATCTTCCAAAAGCTCTGCCGCTCGTTTTGCAATCGCTTTTTTCTGGGCAAGCCGCTGGGTGGTGGTCTCCAGGTAGGCTGGCTCATCATCCTTCTCTGCTGCCATGGTTAGCTTGGCACCACCGAAATAGCGGCTTACCAGTTTTCTGCTTTCCAGTTCGTCCAGATCCCGCCGAACTGTGATGGCAGATACGCTGAGCTCTTTCGCAAGGGTGGATACATCGGCTGTCCCTGTCTTCTTCAGATAATCCAGTAACTGCATTTGCCTCTTTTGAATTGCACCTCTGTTATTTTTCACATGTTTCCCTTCCTTCATTGCATCCGTTCAGCTCTGCCAGCGCTGCATGTGGAATTGCTGCGCTGACCTGAGCTCGCAGTGTATTTATTTTCCTGTAAAGTAGCGAGTGGTCCTTTTGCGGGTAAAAAACATTCCCTGCTTTTCCAACGCCAATCTGCCCTGCGGCTTCTTTCGGGCTTGAATACCATCCGATCGCAGTGCTTCCAGCGAGAAAAGCACCGATTGCAGTTGTTTCTTCAATTATACATCTTTCAACAGGATATTCAAGCATATCCGCTAATATTTGATCGAATAAAGAGAATTTGGCTAATCCACCGGTAACATGGACCGAAGCAACCCTTGCATCCAGACTCCGGAGAATCTGGTGGCACTGGGCAATTTCTGCTGCGACACCTTCCAGAGCGGCTCTGACCATATCTCCTCGGGTGGTAGAAAAGCTCAGATTGCAGAATAGCCCCCTGGCCCAGTCGTTCCATTCCGGACAGCCTTTTCCGGCAAGGTCTGGCAGCATTACAACGCCGTTGGCACCCGGAGGACTTTGCTTTGCCGCGGCGTTTAAATGCTGAATCGCGCCCCCTTTTCCTTCCCAATCTGAAAACAGACGGTTCACCCAGTCATAGACGGCTCCAGCGGATAGGGTACTGGCTTCCAAAATCCAGTGCCCCGGTGTAACCGCCGCATTGATATTCACCCGCTTCTCCGGGTCATTGATTGGGTGATCCGTTACGCTGGCAAGGTATGCACCTGTCCCAACGGTAATGCCTGCCTGCCCTGGCTGGAGCAGACCCTGCCCCAGGACAGAGCACTGCTGATCGCCGCCGGCACTGATCACTGGAATTCCGGCAGCGAGACAGGTTTTCGCTGCAAACGTCTGGGTGACGGTGCCCGCAATGCTTCCGGCAGGAAGAAGTGTGCAAAGCTTATCCTGGGAAATATCAAAGAGTGCCAGCAGCCTGGGAGACCACTGGCGGCTGGCGGTGTCCATTAGACAGGTGCGGCTGGCCAGTGTATCATCTGTAACGAATTTTCCGGTTGCCAGATAGAGAAGGTAATCGTGAATGCCTACGATTTTATGGGCATTCCGGTAAATATCCGGGTGTGTTTCCTTCAGCCATGCGATTTTGGGCGCAGACAATACGGGAATAGGCCGCATACCGGCAATCCGATAGATATCATCTCCGTGCAATTCCAGCATTCGGCGGCATATATCAGCAGATCGCTTGTCGTACCAGGTGATGATTCGGCTCAGCGGCTTGCCGCTGGAATCCAACGGGAGAATAGAGGAGCGCTGGGAAGTAAAGGAAAGGGCAGCAATCCGCAACCGGTTTTCTGCTGCAAATTTTCCACAGCTTTCACAGACAAGCCTCAGAGCATTGGCGTATTCCAGAGGATCCTGTTCTGCGCTGCCGTCTGGTTGAACATCCATGAAGTATTTCTCTTGCCGACAGTACACAATGGAGCCTTGACGATCAAACAGGATTCCACGCATGCTGGATGATCCGGTGTCCACAATTAATATTACATCCATATAACTGCCTCCAATCTGTTTCTAAAGAGATGTTATCACATAAACGCTCTTAAAACAATCATAATTTTTGACTCAAGTTCGATTTTGTGAATGTAGCACAAATAAATTGACAAAAATGGTATATTTCAGCAATTGAAATCAATGAATTCTCGGAATATAATGTTTATGAACGAAGACGAACTTGATAAATGACCATTTGGCCATTATAATCGTTGAAGTTACGAACGAATTACGATTCCATATCCAGAAAAGAGGTTGGCTATGAGCAAAGTATCGGAAATTACCAGGGATACCTGGATCAAAGGTGCATTCCCGGAATGGGGCACCTGGCTCAATGAAGAAATCGAGGAGGAGGTTGTAGCTCCCGGAAATGTTGCATTGTGGTGGCTTGGCTGCACAGGGATGTGGCTTAAGAGTGAGGGCGACTGCAATCTGAGCATTGATTTCTGGGCAGGCAACGGAAAGCGTACCAAGGCCAATAAGAAGATGGCGGCAGGTCACCAGATGGCGAATATGTGCGGTGGACGGAATCTGCAGCCAAATCTCCGGGCGATTCCTCATGTCCTGGATCCTTTTGCGGTCCGCCAGATAGATGCTGTCATTGCGACCCATTATCATCAGGACCATATGGATCCCAATCTGGCAGCGCACGTAATACAGGACCTTCCGGAGGATATCCCTTTTATTGGCCCGCTGAAGTCTGTTGAGACCTGGGTAAAATGGGGCGTACCCAAGGAACGCTGTATTGTCGTGAAGCCGGGCGATCACATCAAGATCAAGGATGTGGAAATTATCGCATTGGATTCCTTTGACAGGACCTGTCTGGTAACAACGGACGGCGTCCAGGATATCCGCAACACGTGCCCCAATGACATGGATGAAAAAGCCGTGAATTACCTGTTCAAAACGACAGGCGGAAACATCTACCATAGCGGAGATAGCCATTATTCCATTTATTTTGCAAAGCATGGCAAGGATTACGACATTGATGTGGCTTTTGCCTCCTATGGTGAAAATCCCGTGGGTATTGCGGACAAGATGACCTCTGTGGATGTTTTGCGTATGGCAGAGGCGCTGCGCTGCAAGGTTGTTATCCCAATTCATTATGATGTGTGGACGAACTTTGCGGCAGACACAGCCGAGATCAATGTCCTCTATGAAATGCGCAAGAATCGCCTGAATTACCGGTTCCACCCCTTTATCTGGGCAGTTGGCGGCAAGTATGTTTACCCGGCAGATGCTCCAAAGCGCCAGTATCATTACGACAGAGGCTTTGCAGACTGCTTTGAGGAGGAACCCAACACGCCGTTCCGTTCCATTCTCTGATTGGAGGAGCAGGACTGTGCATTTTACAAAAAGAATATTGGAAGAACAGGATCACTGCTATGCTGTTGAGGTAATGCAGGTACAGGGTGAGCCCTACGTGTTTTATGCGGCGGAAAACCGCGGAGGATGCTTTGCCTGGGACTGTGAGACGCTGAGCAAACGGCTTAGTGTATGGGAGCAGCCTGGAGGCACTATGAGCATTGTGGAGATTCCCGGGAAACCCGGTGAATTTTTGGCTGTTCAGAAATTCTTCCGTCTGTACGACTGGGAAGAGGCCTGCCTGGTGTGGGTCAAGCCCAGATCGGATGGAAACTTTGATGTCCGTGAACTGTTTACGCTGCCCTATCTCCACCGTTTTGATCTGCTGAAGCGGGATGGGAGAGTTTGGCTCCTTGCCTGCACGCTGGCAGAGCACAAGCAGACCCGGGAGGATTGGAGCTGCCCCGGCAATGTATATGGTGCACTGCTTCCCGACGACTGGAATCAGCCCATCGAATTGACTCGTCTGCGCAGCAATTTCTATCAGAATCATGGCTATTGCAGAATCCCCAGAGAGAAATTCGATCAGGGACTTGTTACCTGCCAGCAGGGCGTTTTTCTGGTGACGCCACCTGCCGGAAACGATGACCCGGTTACCTGGGACATCCGGCAGCTAATGACCCAACCAACCAGCGACGCGGCACTCATCGATTTGGATGGAGACGGTCAGGAGGAAATTGCGACCATAGAGGCGTTCCACGGCAATCATTTCCGCATTTATCACCGCAGCGGCGATGAATGGACACAGATTTATGAGCATCCCGAGACAACGGAATTTTACCATGTGGTGAAGTCCGGAACACTGTGCGGCAAAAAGGTGTTTATTGGTGGCTGCCGCCGGGGCAAGCAGCAGCTCTTTGCGGTGAGCTGGAACCCGGAAACGCAGTCCCCCGAGATGACGGTGGTGGATGAGGGCGTGGGTCCCAGCAATGCGCTCATTTATAATGGCCGCAACGGCGATTGGATCTTCTCTGCAAACCGGGAGAAAGCACAGGCGGCGGCCTATTTGGTGGAGGAGTAAGGATGGAATACACTGCATTGCGAGAGGCTGTTTACGAGGCCAATATGCTGCTCCCCCAATACCGCCTGGTGACTTTTACCTGGGGGAATGTTTCGCAGCTGGACCGGGAGAAGGGCGTGGTTGCAATTAAGCCTTCCGGCGTGGATTATGATAAGCTGAGACCTGAGGATATGGTTGTGCTGGATTTGCAGGGAAATGTGGTCAGCGGCAGGCTGAATCCCTCTTCTGATACCAAGACCCATCTGGCACTTTATAACGCCTTTCCGCAGATAGGCGGCATTGTCCATACCCATAGTCCCAATGCCGTTGCCTGGGCACAGGCGGGAGAGGACATCCCTTGTTATGGGACGACGCATGCCGATTACTTTTATGGAAGTATTCCTTGCGCCAGAGATCTGACACAGCAGGAAATTGACGAGGATTATGAAGCAAACACCGGAGCGGTGATTATTGAAACCTTCCGGCAGCGGGGGGTGAACCCAAGCTATGTTCCCGCCGTTGTGTGCCGCAGTCACGGCCCCTTTACCTGGGGCAAGGATGCAGCACACGCGGTTTACCATAGCGTTGTTTTGGAGGAGGTTGCCAAAATGGCGATCCTGACCAGACAGGTTCACGGCGATCCTGTGTCGGCGCCTCAGCGGATTCAGGATAAGCATTTTCTCCGGAAGCATGGTCCCAATGCCTACTATGGGCAGAAATGATACAGGAGGTATTGCAATGAATACCTACCGGTTGGGGTTATATGAAAAGAGTATGCCCGGTTTCTTGAGCCTGCCTCAGAAGCTGGAGCAGACCAAGGCTGCAGGCTTCGATTACATGGAACTGTCCGTTGATGAGACGGCGGAAAAGCTGGCAAGGCTGGAATGGGATGCCGGTCAGTGCAGAGAACTGATGGATGCCATCTGCGCTTCCGGTGTGCCGATCCACTCCATCTGTCTGTCCGGTCATCGGAAATATCCTATGGGACATCCGGACCCGGAAGTTCGCCGTAGAAGTATGGAGATCATGGAGAAAGCCTTGATCCTGGCGGATCGAATTTCCGCGCGGATCATTCAGCTGGCTGGCTATGATGTGTACTATGAGCCCGGGAACCGGAACACCAGAAGACTGTTCGAGGAAAATTTGGACAAGGCTGCCCTCATGGCTGCAAAATACGGTGTTGTGATTGCCTTTGAAACCATGGAGACTCCGTTTATGAATACAGTAGCCAAGGCTATGGAACAGATTCGGCGAGTGGACAGTCCTTGGCTCCAGGTTTATCCGGATGCAGGAAACCTGACCAATGCTGCACTGGTCGCGAAGGACAGCGTGGAGCGGGATCTGGCCTGCGGACGGGGCCATCTGGCAGCCATGCACCTGAAGGAGACGGTTCCCGGCGTGTTTCGGGAGGTCCCCTTTGGCACGGGACACGTGGATTTTGTTTCGGCAGCGGAGACTGCATTGGAATTGGGCGTCCGGACCTTTGTGGGAGAATTCTGGTACACCGGTTCGGAAAGCTGGCAGCAGGATTTGATCTATGCGAACAGATTCCTGCGGGAAAAACTAAAGCTTGCACAGCAGCAGGCAATTATTGCGTAACAAGGTCGTATTTCAACGGCAGGAGCCGTTAATAAAATGAGGAACAAATAAAAATAGGAGGCAACGTTATGAAAAAGGTATTCGCACTGCTACTGGCCGCAGCCATGCTTCTATCCATGGCCGCCTGCTCCGGTGATTCCACCCAGAGCACTGCAGCACAAACCACCTCAGCACAGACCACCTCAGCACAGACCACCGCCGCAGCGTCCACTGATTCGGAAGCATACTCTGCAGAAAAATTCTTCAATATGGCCGCTGACGAGATCGTTTCCTGGACACCTGTCAACCCCGAAACAAAACGGGTCGGCCTGATTGTCCCGGACACGACTACTGAATTCTACAACGGTATTATTAAGGATGCCAAGAAGATTTTTGAGGATGCAGGCTATGAGTTTGTCTCCGACGGTGTTAACAAGGATGCGACCCGCGGCGTGACTGCAATCGAGAGCTGGGTCGTTCAGGGTATTGATGCCATTATCATCATGGCGCAGGATCAGACCTGTGACCTGGCACTGAAGAAGGCGATGGAGCAGGGCGTGCTGGTGGTCTCCGCTTCTGCACAGATTCAGTATTATCATCACTGGCTGAGACAGGACAACTACGATGTAGGTTATCAGACGGCAATTATGGCTTCCAACTGGATGAAGGAGCACGGCTTTGAGAAGGGCCAGTACATCTGCATTTCCAATAACACCACCGAGGCTACCGCTGACAAGTCCAGGGGCGTCGTGGAGGGCATGGCTGAGCTGCTGCCCGAGGGCGAATGCGTTGGCGAGATTGTTTTTACCACCTATGATCAGGTCCGTGCCGATGCGGATACCCTGTTGATGCAGTACCCTGATGTGAAGGCAATCGTTGCAATGCACAATGCGTTCTCGTTGATTGGCCTGGAGGCAGCAAAGGCTGCCGGTATGGCGGTTAAGGATCAGTTCGGTGTATTTGGCTCCGCTCTGTCCGAGCAGGTGCTGAGTGAACTGAATAAGGCAGACAGCTGCTATGAAGGCGAGATCTGGATGGGCGACCAGGGCCGGAACATGGCAGAGCACACCCTTGGCTTGCTGAGTGGCAAGAGCTATCCCCACGACTGGAATGCCATGAATTACCCCATAAATCGGGAAAATCTGGCTACCTATTACGATGATTACTACGCAGCACTGGAAGAAGCCAACGACTAAGAGAAAATACGGAAAGAAGGGGGGGCTTGCCCCCTTCTTTCCCCCAATAGGAGACGCTAAGCTATGGAGAAAACCATTCTGAAAATTGAAGGGCTTTGCAAATACTATCCTGGCGTCAAAGCAATCGACGGGTTGACGATGGAATTCCGTGAGGGTGAGGTCCATGCGCTGCTGGGTGAAAACGGTGCCGGAAAGTCCACATTGATCAAGTGTATCGCAGGTGCTATTCGACCGGATGCAGGAACCATCGAGATCGACGGTGAAAAATTTTCCCATCTTCTTCCGCAGCAGGCGAAGGACCTGGGCGTTCAGGTCATCTACCAGGAGTTTAACCTGGTACCGCAGATGTCCTGTGCGGAAAATGTTTTTCTCAATGAGCGAACCAGCAAGTTGATTGTCAATGACCGGGAACGGGCGCAGCGGGCAAAGAAAATATTTGATGACCTGGGCGTAAATGTGAATCCCAATCGTGCGGTAGGTACCTATACCCCGGCCTATATGCAGATCGTCGAAATTGCAAAGGCTGTCAGCCGGAACGTGAAGATCCTGATCATGGATGAGCCTACGGCACCTTTGACGGTGAACGAGGTATCCCTACTGATGGACATTGTACGGAAACTCAAGGCCAAAGGTGTAACCATTATCTATATTTCTCACCGCCTGGAGGAACTGTTCGAAATCGGTGACCGGGTGTCTATTATGCGGGACGGCCAGTACATCAAGACACTGAACATCAAGGACACCTGCCGAAAGGAACTGGTGGATCTGATGGTTGGACGAGAGCTGACGGAGAGCTATCCGAGCCGCAAGGTAGACCTGGGCGAAGAAGTGCTTCGGGTGGAGCATCTTACCGGAAACGGCGTTGAGAATATTAACTTCTCTTTGAAAAAAGGGGAGATCTTGGGCTTCGGAGGGCTGGTAGGTGCAGGCCGCACGGAACTGATGAACGTTATCTACGGTGCAGATAAGCTGAAAAGCGGCACGATTTATCTTTCCGGAAAGCCTGTGCATTTCCGAGATACGGCAGATGCGCTGGCAAAGGGAATCGGTATGATTCCGGAAGATCGAAAACGTACCGGTGTCTTCCTGAAGATGAGCATTCGTTGGAACAGCGTCATTTGTGCGTTGAAGAGCATCAGCCATCTTGGCATTGTGAATACCAAGAAGGAAAAGGAAATTGCGGACTACTACATTAAGCGGCTGAAGATTCGTACGCCTTCTCCGGAGCAGCTTGCAGGCAATCTTTCCGGAGGAAACCAGCAAAAGGTTGTTTTGGCTAAGGCGATGGCTGCACAGAGCCAGATCCTTATTTTCGATGAACCAACCCGCGGCGTAGACGTGGGGGCAAAACAGGAGATTTATCAGCTGATGAATCAGCTGGTGGAGGAAGGACATTCTATCTTGATGGTTTCCTCCGATATGCCGGAGCTATTGGGTATGTCTGACCGTATCGTGGTCATCTGTGAAGGCAGGCAGGCCGGTATTGTTCCCAAAGCAGAATTCAGCCAGGCACGCATTCTGGATCTTGCGTCCGGTGAAAAGTAGATTGGAGCGAAAAAACTATGGGCGACAAATTTTGGAAAATCTATAAAAAATACGGTTCTTATATTATTTTGACGGCCGTCTTCCTTTTCTTCGCACTGACGCAGAAGGCGTTCCTTCGGCCTACCAATCTGATCAACGTTTTGCAGCAGGTAGCCATTTATGGAATCATTGCAACGGGTGTTACTTTCGTTATGATTTCCGGTGGCACGGACCTGTCTGTAGGCGGCCAGGTTGCCTGCAATGGCCTGCTGATGGCGGCCATGATGGTTTACTGGCATTTCCCCGTTCCTGTTGCGATTATTATCGGTATTTTTGTGGGCATTGCGCTGGGCTGCATCAATGGAGCGATTGCTGCGGCACTGCGGGTCACTCCCTTTGTGATCACACTGTGTACCATGCTGATTCTCAATGGCATTGCCTTGGTGGTTACAAATGGCTATCCCATCTATGATATTCCCCAGTCCTTCCTGTGGTTTGGACAAGGAAAGATCGGCCCTGTGCCCGTTTCCGTAATCATTCTGGCGTTGGTTTGCCTGACCGGTTGGTTCCTGCTGTCTAAGACCTATTTTGGACGTCAGGTTTATGCGTTGGGTGGAAACCAGGAGGCAGCACGTCTGGCCGGTATCAATGTCGTGAAAATGCGGATCCTGGTCTATGGACTGTGTGGTTTCTTTACGAGCATCGGAACCATTGTTATGGTTGCCCGTACCAACAGCGCCACGGCTACCGCAGGTGCCAACTATCAGTTTGACTGCATGACAGCGGCTTGCCTGGGCGGCATTACCTTTGGCGGTGGCAACGGCAACATGATCAATACCTTTATCGGCGTTCTAATCATTGGTATCCTGGCAAACGGCCTGATTCTGATGGGCGTGAACTCCAACATGCAGCAGGTCATTAAGGGCATGCTACTGCTCTTTGCCATTGCAATGGATGCCATTCAGAAGCGCCGTGCGGCGGGGGACTAAGCTATGGCAGTGGAATTTTCGTCACTGACCCTGGCACCGGGGGTTTATCATACGCTGATGCCGGGAAAGACTCCCGGTCCGGGGAGAGTTTACAGTTCCCTGATCGTGGGAACGGAAAAAGCGCTCTTGATCGATACAGGCTATGGTATTGGGGACTATCGCAGCTATGTGGAATCCCTGACCGGACTTCCGTTGATCGTTGCCAATACCCATGGCCATATCGATCATGCCAGCGGCAACAGCCAGTTTGGTGCTGCCTGGCTCAATCCATTGGACTGGGAGCTGGCGGACTGGCATACCTCACTGGAAATGCGGCTTTCCAGTGACGGTAGTCGTGATTATCCGCAGGAGCTGGTAGACGGGCCTTGGGAAAAGCTTGCACTTGTGCCTGGAACGGTCTTTGATCTGGGTGGACGTACGGTTACAGCCTACAGATGTGCCGGACATACGAAGGGCAGTATGTCGTTTTTGGACAGTCAGACAGGGCTCCTCTTCACCGGCGACAATATCACAAGACGGGTGCTGCTGCTGGGATCCATTCACAGCACAAGCCTGCCGGAATTTCGCAGGACGTTGGAAGAAACAGAAGCCCTGAATTTCCGGGGCATTGTGGCGGCACATGTTCCCTATATTATGCCGCCTGAATGGGTCGGAAGGGTAAAAAAACTTGTGGATGGATTTGATCCCGGCAAGGGAAAGCCTGCCATCTGCCTGAAAATGGATATTCCCGGGGTGCTGCCTTTGGAATATACTGTTGGCAGAGACTTTGACGATCCTGAATACTGCGGCTTCGTATTTGACGGAAATCATGTGGACGAATTTTTAGAGAGGGGAGCTTCTGAAAAATTGTCCGTAGCGCAATGAAGGGCCGCCTGTCCCGCTATACGGTTCTGAACCTCAGGGTCTCCATGTCTGCAGAGCCTTCATCTGAAACATGATCCCTTGTTGGCCTATGCCGATTTTATCAAAAATTCCAAAGAAATGAGGAAATGTAATGGCACTGATTGACATTAAATTGTTTTCCACCTCTCTATTGACCAACACCGATGTGCGGGTAGTCCTGCCCACGCCGGATGAGCCCTTTTATTCGGATGATACCCCTTGGTATCGGAAGGACAAGCGTTATCAGGTTTTGTACCTGCTGCACGGAGCGCACGGAGACTGCACCGTTTGGACGAGAAATACGGGAATCGAGCGGTATGCACAGAAATACAAGCTAATGGTTGTCAGTGCATCTGTCACCAACAGCTGCTATGTGGACATGGTGCATGGTGGAAAATTCTTCACCTACATGACGCAGGAACTGCCCGCGTTTATTGAAAGTACATTTCCTGTCAGCACACGTCGGGAGGACACGTTCATTGCAGGTATGTCCATGGGAGGCTATGGTGCATTCCGTCTGGGATTGGCACAGCCCGAGCGTTACAGCTGCATTGTCAGCCTGTCCGGTGCCATTGATTTGGTCCTGCAAACCAGAAAAACAAGCGTTCAGATGGAGGACGTTTTTGGCGATCAACCAATGGATCATACAGACAATGACAATCTCTGGAAGCTGGAGCAGCTGATCAAGCAGGGTGTTTCAATTCCAAAAATCTATCAGTGCTGCGGTACGGAAGATTTCCTCTATGAATCCAATCAGAATGTTCGGAGAAAACTGGAACAGTTGGGAGTAGATTTCACCTATGACGAAGGTCCCGGAATCCATAATTGGGACTATTGGGATCCGCAGATTCGGAAAATCCTGGAATGGCTTCCCTTGAAAGGAACACTGGTAGACGCCTGAATTTCATAAAAGAGGGAGCCGTTAAATAACCCAAAAAGCAAATCGCAGACTCTTTCCTAAAATGGGAAGGGTCTGCTTTTTCTTACCTGTCAAGGCTGTGGATAACTTTTCAGCAAAAAATGGTTTTTGTGGCCAGCGCTAGGAAGCACTGGCCACTGCGGTAGAAGGGGACTTTTCCAACAGCCCTCTATTTGATTTATATGTCGATCTCCAGCGTCACCGGGCAGTGGTCGGAGCCTTGGATATCCGTCAGGATATCCGCCTGGGTGATGTTTTCCCGGATGCGGTTGGACACCAGAAAATAGTCAATGCGCCAGCCAGCATTCTTGGCCCTGGCCTGGAAGCGGTAGGACCACCAGGAATAGAGGACCTTTTCCGGGTACAGGCAGCGGAAGCTGTCCGTAAACCCGGCGGAGAGGAGCGCGGCGAAGGATTCCCGCTCGGGCAGGGAATAGCCGGCGTTTCCTTCGTTGGTTTTGGGATTTTTCAGGTCAATGGCTGTGGCCGCCACATTCAGGTCGCCGCAGGCAATGACCGGTTTCTTAGCATCCAGAGCCACCAGATATTCCCGGAAGGCCTTGTCCCAGCTGAGCCGATGGTCCAGCCGTTTCAGCTCCTGCTGGGAATTGGGGGTATAGCAGGTGACAAGATAAAAGCGGTCGTATTCCAGTGTGATCAGCCGTCCCTCCGTGTCCAGCTCGGGAATGCCGATGCCGCAGGTCACGGACAGGGGCGGCTTTTTGGCGAAGATGGCCGTGCCGGAATAGCCCTTTTTCTCGGCGGAGTTCCAGAATTGGCTGTAGCCGGGGGTTTCCAGGCTGATTTGCTCGGGCTGGAGCTTGGTCTCCTGCAGGCAGAAGAAGTCTGCGTCCAGGTTCCGAAAAACCTCCTCAAAGCCCTTGCCCACACAGGCCCGCAGGCCGTTTACGTTCCAGGAAATGCATTTCATGGTTCTTTCTCCTCTTCGCTGCTGTCCAGGGTGGCGCTGTTATCCCGGAAGAGCAGGTCGTTGTTTTTTAGGGTCAGCTCCCGATCCCCGCTTTGGATGGTTACGGAGGAATAGCCGCCGTAGCCGATGCAGGTCTTGGCCAGGCACGCCCCGGCCAGGGAAAAATCGATTTCCTGCATTTGGTTGCCGGCAGGGGAGAGGGTGACGGTCAGAGCGCCATTCTCCTCGGCGACGGTCAGAAGCCGGATGCCGCTGGGGTAGAGGCTTTCCAGGTTTTCGTCCGTTGGCCCCAGCAGGTACAGCCGCAGCACATACTCCAGCGCTTCATCTGCACAGTCCCGGGCCTCTGCACCGATAGGCAGATCGGAGAAGCTGTAGACCAGGTTTTTTCGGGGATAATAGAATGTAACGGTATTTTCTCCGGCGGGGGAGGGGGCGCAGCCGGTGAGCAGCAGCAGGGCCAGGACAATGGCGATGACGCGCTTCATGTGGCATCCACCTCCGTATCAAAAATCGGGAAGGTCACATAAAATCGGGTGCCGACGCCCACCTGGCTGTCCACCCGGATCTCGCCCCGGTTCCGGGATACGATGGCCCGGACAATGGCCAGCCCCAGGCCGCTGCCGCCGGTCTGCCGGGAGCGGGCCTTATCCACCCGGTAAAAGCGCTCGAAGATGTGGCTCAGGGCCTCCTCGGGAATGCCCATGCCGGTGTCCGTCACGGTGAGCTTGGCAAGGTCCATGCTGCGGCTCAGGGTCACGGTGACGGTGCCGCCGGGGCGGTTGTACTTGATGCCGTTTTCCATAAGGTTGAAGACGATCTGGTACAGGTCGTCCCGGGTGATGAGCACGGTGCTGTCCTCGTCCAGCTCCAGCTCCAGGGAAATGCCGCTTTTTTTCGCCACGGGGTTCAGCATTTTGGCAACCTGCCGGATGGTGGGGGCCATGCGGATGAGCTCGGCCTCCGGCAGAGGCTGGCCGTCTACCTTGGTCAGGGACAGGAGCTTGGCGGTCATGCGGTTCAGACGCTCGGCCTCGCTGCCGATGTCCTCCACGAATTCCCGCATGGTGTCGGCGTCCATATCGTTTTGCAGAATGGAGTCCGTCAGCAGCTTGATGGAGGCCAGAGGAGTCTTTAGCTCGTGAGAGGCGTCGGAGACGAACCGGCGGCGCTTCTCCTCGGAGTTTTGCAGCCGCTCCGTCAGGTCGTTGAATTCACTGGCCAGCAGCGTCAGCTCGTCGTTGCCGCCCACGTTGACCTTCTGGTCATAGTTGCCCTTCTGGATGGTGTGCATGGAGTCCATAATGGCCCGCATCCGGCGGGAGAAGTGGCTGGTGTAGATCAGGGAAAAGAGAATCACCGCCAGCTCCAGAATGACCGTGACCCGGAGAATGGTTTGCAGCAGCAAATCGATGACGGCACCCTGGGCGGTGTCGTATTCCGTGATGTAGACGCAGCCGGCCACGGTGCCGAAGTCTACAATGGGCGTGGCAGCCCGGGAGATCATGGCCCCGCTGTGGTAGCGCCAGGTGAACACGTCATTGCCCTGGCAGGCTCCCAGAATTTCCGGCAGAAGGGCGTACTGCCCCAGGGCTTCTCCGGTGCTGTCGTAGATGCACAGCCCTGCACTGTCCGTCACCAGCAGCCGGGAGGCCCGGAGGCTTTCCAGCTGATTCAGAATGCCGGAAACCGTGGCGGTGTTCCATACGTCCAGGGTGGACAGCTCGTCCGAGGCCAGCTGACATTTTTCAATCATGGCGCTTTCCTTGTTTTCGTAGAACAGTCTCTGGCTGAGACGGGTACAGAAAAGATTGAGAAAGAGCAGTACCGCCGCCGTGACGGCAATGTAAGTCAGGGTGTAGTGAAATTGGGCGGTACGGTACCCCCGCAGCCGGGTCATTTTACTTTCGGAAATAGTAGCCCACTCCCCACTTGGTCAGAATATGCTGGGGTTCAGCTGGATTTTCCTCCAGCTTTTCCCGCAGCCGACGGATATGGACATCCACCGTCCGAATATCGCTGCGATATTCATAGGCCCAGATGGTGTCGAGCAGCGCTTCCCGGGAATAGACCCGGTTGGCATTGCGCATGAGGAATTCGATCACGTCGAATTCCTTGGCGGTGAGCACCACAAGCTCGCTGCCCTTATAGGCATTCCGGGCGTCCAGGTCCAGGGTGATGTTGCCGCCGGTGAGCCGGTTGGTCTCCTGCTTTTCACCGGCCCCGGACCGCCGCAGCAGGGCCCGGATGCGGGCCTTCAGCTCCAGAATGTTGAAGGGCTTGGTCAGGTAGTCGTCGGCCCCGTGGTCGAAGCCCATGAGCTTGTCCATGTCGTCCACCTTGGCGGTGAGCAGGATGATGGGCACATCGGAAAATTCCCGAATGCGGCTGCAGGCCGTCAGCCCGTCCATGACCGGCATCATCACATCCAGCACCACCAGGTCCGGATTTTCACTTTTGGTCAGCTCCACGGCCTCCTGACCGTTGGAGCCGGTGATCACGTCATAGCCGTCGCTTTTCAGATTGAAGCGGATTCCCTTGACGAGCAGAGCCTCGTCATCTACTACCAGGATCGTCATACAATACCCCTTTCTCCCAGGAAGCTCCCCAAAATCCTGAACAAATCATGGCCATTTTGCAAATAGCCGCAAGGACGGATTGACGGGGATTTGAAATACTGTTATAATATCAATAGTATACACGACTTTTTCCTGCCGGACAACCCCGGCAGTAAAATTTTAGGGGGAAACCATGAAAAAAAACTTGCTTTCACTGCTTTTGGCGCTGAGCATAACCGCCGGGTGCCTGAGTATTCCTGCCTATGCAGAGACCACCGCAACGGATGGGACCGAAGACCCGGCCATGACCGAGACCCTGCCGGACCTGGCGCAGGATGCCCAGGCCCCCCAGACGGAGTATGCCTTCGGCTCCGTCAGCATCCTGAACGGCTGCCGCACGCTGGACGGGCAGGTCCCCCTGGCCGGTTCGGACCGAAAGCTGGAATCGGCCCAGGCTGCCATTATCTATGAGCGCAATACAGGAACCCTGGTCTATGCCTATAATCCCGACACCAAGCTGCCCCCCGGAGCGCTTTCCAAGATCGTTACGGCCCTGATTGTTGTGGAACGGGTGGAGAACCTGGACACCGTCGTAACGGTCCAGCCCGGCATCGCCTCCCGAATCCCCGGCGGCGCAACCAGTACCAAGCTGAAAAGTGAGGAGCAGATGTCCGTCAAGGATTTGCTGCACTGCATGATCATGCAGAATGCTGCCGATGCCGCAGTGGCACTGGCGGAGTACGTGGCTGGCACCCGGGCCACTTTTGTGGATATGATGAATCAGCGGGTGAAGCAGCTGGGCTGCACCAGCACGGAATTTACGGATGTCCACGGCGTCGGTTCCGGCAACCAGACCACCACCGCCCGGGATATGGTCCGCATCATGATGGCTTGCAGCGACAATCCCACGGTGAAGGAGCTGCTCTCCACCCAGACCTATGAGGTCCCGGCCACCAACCTGTCCGAGAAGCGGAAGCTGCAATCTCTGGACTATATGATGCAGAATAAGATCGTCACCAAGTATATTGACGACCGAGTCACCAGCGGCTTCGCCAGTTATTCCGCGGATACCGGGGCCAGCATTGTGGTCACCGCGGACAATACGGAGACCGCAGGTGTAACGGGCATGAATCTGGTCTGCGTCATCATGGGGGCCACCCGTGTCTTCGCGTCCAACGGCTGGCAGGTGACCAACTATGGCAACTTCGATGAAATGGTGAAGCTCCTGGGCTATGCCTATAATAATTTCCTGGTCCACCGGGTGATCTACAACGGCATGAGCCTGACCCAGCTGCCGGTGGCCGGCGGTGAGACGGATGTTGTGGGTGTGGCCAATGTAAACGTCGATACGGTGCTGCCCTCCAAAGCCAGAATGGCAAACCTTATCCGGAATGTATCCGCCCGGGACGGCGGCCTGTCGGCCCCCATCGAAAAGGATTCCGTCATCGGTACGGTAGAGCTCTGGTACAGCAATTCCTGCCTGACGGAGGCCCAGCTGCTGGCGCAGCAGCCGGTGCGTACCGCTGCGGATTCGGGCCTGACGGTCTACAGCGCCCTGGCGCCCCAGACCCAGAGCGAGAGAAGCAGCCTTTCCGGGGCGGTGCTGATTGTCTGCGCTGTCATATTGGTGCCGGTTGTCAGCTATCTGGCCATCAATTCCTATCTGCGCTACCGGGCCCAGACCAGACGCCGCAAGAGAAGAAAGAGCCGGAGAAGGAGTCAGTAATGGAAACCTGGGAAGAACTGGAAGAAAAATGCCTGCACTGTGACCGCTGTGAGCTGTGCAGGACCCGCCATAATGTGGTCTTCGGTGTGGGCAATCGGAACAGCAAGCTCCTCTTCGTGGGAGAAGGCCCCGGAGAGCAGGAGGACCTGCAGGGCATCCCCTTTGTGGGTCCCGCAGGCAAGCTCCTGGACGATATGCTCTCCATCATCGACCTGGACCGGGAAAAGTGTTATATCGCGAATATCGTCAAATGCCGCCCGCCTCGCAACCGGGACCCCCAGCCCCAGGAACAGGACGCCTGCATCGGCTTTTTGGAAAATCAAATTGCGCTTTTGCAGCCGAAGATCATCGTCTGCCTGGGCCGCATTGCCGCCCAGCGCCTGATTGATCCAGAGTTCCGCATCACCCGTGATCACGGCACCTGGACAGCCCGGGACGGCGTCCTCTACTCCGCCATGTACCACCCCTCCGCCCTCCTCCGCGACCCCACCAAGCGCCCCGAAACCTTTGATGACCTGCTGCTCCTCCGCAAAAAAATCCAGGAGCTGAATATTTGATCCGAAGTCTTGACTTTTTCCCAAAGAGCGGCTATAATAAACAGGCTTGTGATGCTAGTGTAGCACAGTCGGTAGTGCATCTCACTCGTAATGAGAAGGTCGCCTGTTCGAGTCAGGTCACTAGCTCCAGAAATTGCCCCCGAAACCATGACGGTTTCGGGGGATTTTGCGTATTTTTAGAACTTTTTGAGAAAGCGGGTTTTTGCTGTTTTGGGTGCTGCCTAACATTTGCCTAACAAGTGTGAAATTTATGCTTGCCTTGCAAGTAGTCGCTCCATATTGGCGGCGGCTTCCTGTTCTGCGGTTTGCAGGCTGTGGCTGTAGATGTTCATGGTGGTGCTTGTTTCCCTATGGCCCAGAATGGCGGAGACGGTGCGAACGTCTGTGCCTGCTGCAATCTGCAAGGTGGCCTTTGTGTGCCGCAGTCCATGGAAGGGAATCATGGGAAGCTTGTCTGCTTCGGCCTTGTCGGTGTTGTAGTGGGTGAGAATATCCTGCAAGGCGCTGTATGGGGTGTAGTAGCTCATCATTCTGCCGTCATCCTGGGTGAATATCCAGTTATCACCCTGCCAGTAGGCCCCCACCTGCAAACGGTAACGGGTCTGCTCCAGCTTCCACTGCTGAAGCTGCTGGGTAATGCTGCGGGGAATGGAAATCAGGCGGTAGCTGTTCCGGGTCTTGGGAACCTTCACGATCTGCTGGCTGCCCACCACGGCGGCGGCCTTTGTGACCGCCACAGTGTTGTTTTCAAAGTCCACGTCACTCCAGGTCAGGGCCAGAATTTCGCCTTTACGCAGGCCAGAATAGATGGCAAGGGAGAAAAGAACTTTCAGCTGTGTGGGCAACTCCTTGGTGCTGGCGTAGTCGCCTACTGTGTACTGCTTGCCGGTGTCATCTGTCCGGGTATGCCCCTTTGTGTGGATGGTGTAGGGCTTGCTGATGTAGTCCAGAAAAGCGGCGGCCTGCTGGGGCGTGAAGAACTTGATCTTCTCGGCGCTGTCCTCGGCCTTGACCCGCACGGCATCACAGGGGTTCCGCTCTATGGCCTCCCATTCTACCGCAGTCCGCAGAATGGAGGAAAGTACATTGGAAACCTTGTTGATTGTCCCCTTGCTGTAGCCGCCCGGTTTCCCATCGTGGCGGCTGCCGTCTTTTGTCAGGGAAACAAAAAAGGCGTTGACCGTGTGGGGCTTGATTTCGGATAGCTTGAGATGTCCCAGAGCGGGCAGAATGAAGGAATCAATAACGGCCTGGTACTTTTCAAGGGTTCCGGGCTGCAGCTCCTGCTGGGCTTTCTCGGCAGTCCAGCGGGAAATGAAATCTTTCAGGGTGATTTTCTCGCCCTCTAGTAGTTGCCCATTTAAGCACCGCTGTTCAAAATCAAAAGCAAACGCTTCAACGGCTTTTTGCCGTTTCCTGGGGGTCAAACCTTTATCCGGGGTGAAGCTGGTGTATTTCAAAATCTGCTTGCCGTATACATCCCGGCCCATGCTTACGGTGATTTGATAGGTTCCGTTGCGTTCTTTGATACTTGCCATTGATAAAACCTCCTTGCGGCTGATATGGAAAGTGTGGCGGGTAGGCGGCCCGCCACACTGGGGGATTATGCTTGCGCCGCTTCGTTGTGGCGGCCCTGCCGGTCAAGTTCCATGAGCATTTTTACAAGGGAATCCATATTCCGGGCAATGCTGGTAATGGAATCGTCAACAGCCTTTTGTAAGGCTTCCTGGTAGCAATAACGGGCAAGGAAAGTCTTAGCGCTGCTGCTGTTCTGCAAGTCCATTTTTTCCCCATCGGAGAACTCCCAGAAAACATAGGATAGATCTTGCAGGCTGCTTAAAGCAATTTGAATATCCTGTGCGAAATTGCTTGCATTGGTAATAGCTGTATTCATGATTTTATCCTTTCTCTTGACGCTTTGCGTCAGTTCATGTATAATTCGGGTGTGCTGGTTCATGTTGCGTACTGTCCGTTTTAGTACGTTGAACCTCTTTCTGCATCCCCTGAGCGCTTGGGCGGCGCTCAGGGGGCTTTTTTAGGCTTCAAGGGGCTGCACCTGAGAAGCACCGAAGAACGAGAGAACCCGCTTGCCGCTCTTAGTGGCGGGGTCACTCACGGAAGCTTGATACAGGGCCTTGCTCTCGTGGACGACTTCATAGCCCAGTTCCTTCCAGCCGTACCAGGTGTGGGTCTCCTCGGTGATCTCGGCGGTAGCCTTAGCGGCGTTCTGGGTCTTGGCATTGGCCCAGGCCATCCGCAGGGCCAGGGAGAAGGAAGAAACGCCCTTGCGGAAGAACTTCCATGCGGCTCTCATAATGCTGCTCAAACTGTACTTTTTCATATCGCTGCCTCCTAAGTTTTGTTTGCCGTCTCTCCGTGCTGCCTCCGCTCTTTTGTGTTTGTCATGTATGGGTTACAACAGGCGGTGTTGAAATTGGCTCCCAACCTTTACACCCATATCCTACTACGTTGCGCAACGTATTTCAATATGGAATAATGAACAAAAAAAGATTGCTGTATTTATGAAAATTATACGTTGCGTAACGTCTTAATGCCGTGTATAATATATCAAATAGGAGGTGCATCTATGGCAGAACGAAAAGCAAAATGGCAGAATGATTATATTGCTAGGACCTATGACCGGGTCAACCTGACAATTCCAAAAGGTCAGAAAGAAACAATCAAGGCCCACGCAGAGGCCCAGGGCGAAAGCCTGAACGCCTTTATCAATCGGGCAATCACGGAGACCATGGAGCGGGACAGACCCGCCACAGAGGAGGCAGAGGCATGATACATTATCCAGATCGGTTTCACATGACCCCGGAACAGAGCTTGTTCCTTGCAAAAAAGAAATGGGACGAGAATGTTTACTGTGGTATGCGGATGGAGAACCGAAACATTACCTTTCCCCAGACAAAGACTATCTTGCAGGGTGTCAATGTTCCCAGTGTGCAGCTGGACGACATTCAGGCGGTTCTCAATATGCGGGACGCTTGGCGGTTCCTGCTGGCAAGCCTGGATGAACCGCTTACTTTCGAGTACTGGTGTAAGTTAAACGAATACATTGCACGGAATGAGGCGTTGGAGTGGGGCAAGCTGCGCACCGGCTCTGTGGGCATTTCCGGAACGGACTATTTACCGCCCGTTCCGGTGGAGGCGCAGGTCAGAGCGGAATTTGCGGCAATTATGACTGCGGATGTCACTGCCACAGAAAAGGCTCTGGAGGCCTTCACCTGGGGCGCACGGGGACAATTCTTCTGGGACGGGAATAAGAGAACCAGCATGACCCTTGCAAACAAGATACTCGTTCCCGCTGGGGCTGGACTGATGACCATTACCGACAAGCACATGGAGCAGTTCAATACCCTGCTGCTCCATTACTACGAAACAGGGGAGAAAGAAGAACTCAAGGACTTTCTCTATACCAATGCAATTCAGGGCATTGAGACCCCAGTGAAGGAGGCGTAAGTATGACCACCTTCATTCTGGAAGAACACCACACCCAAGGAAAGACCATTCTTGCCCAGAAAGTGCTAGGCAATGAATCAGAGGCGAACACCTGGAAGCCCTACCGGGTCAAGATCATTGAGACCCACGATTTCAAGAGTGAGGCCGCCTGTCTGGCCTATTTCCAGAGGCAAAAGCAGGAGGCTTTTCACCTCTGAAATCATGGGTACTGCTTGGGTACTGACGAGGCAAAATAAGGCTTTCAGTACCCAAACAAAACAATACGGTAAAAACGTAAAAGTGATTGATACTCTAGGCAATTTCAAGCATTACAAGATGAAACAAAATATGAAAATACCCGCTCGTAATGAGAAGGTCGCCTGTTCGAGTCAGGTCACTAGCTCCATGAAAAAGCCCTAGAGCCGCAACGGCTTTAGGGCTTTCGCCATTTTAACAGAAAACCGCCGCTGACATCAATGGATGGCAATTTGATGTCAGCGGCGATTTTATTCTTCTATGCGTGTATTCAGAATAAATGCTGATCCAGGTATCGCAGCAGCTCAGTGAGCCAGTGGGGGCAATGGCTGCCAACGGTACGCAGCTCGCCGTTTCGGTATTCCGCCACCAGTTGGAAGCCGTTGTCGTTGTCGTAGAATTCCGCCTCGTCACAGTAGGGGAGTATCTTCTCCACGGCCTCCCAACGCTCTCTAAAGCGGCGTACCACGTCCTCCTGGGAAATGTCATGCCCGCCACGGCGCACCCGGTTGGCAATTCGCAGGAGGCTTTCCTCTGCGCTGTCCAGGCCGATATAGTACAGCCGTACACGGTACCCTTTTTCGATAACCTCCCTTGCGGTGGCGGCGGTTCTGCGCCCGGAGAGGGTGGTTTCCTGGGTGAAGGACACGCCCTTTTCGATGCACTCGTTGATTTTTTTCAAGGCCGCTTTTCCGCCTGCCAGAGCGTTGCCGCCAAGCTCGGCGGTGATTTTGTCCACATCAATGAGAATGCCCAGGTCAGACCGCTGCTCTTTCAGAATCCCGGTAAAGCTGGACTTTCCCACGCCGTTCACACCGCCGATGATCGTATAGATTTTCATACATCTGCCTCCCTTTTGGCGGTACTGTCCCGCTTCACTTGCTCAATAATCTACCTGTATTTTATGTTATAAGCGGACGAATGTCAACAGAATTCACTTACAATAAGGGGCAGCCGCTTGCGGGATGTTTCGCGGCGTGATAAAATAATTTCAAAAAATTTTCAAATTCATGCAAGATGTGACCGGCATTTGCGTCTATATCAGTGAAGCCCGAAAAAAGCAGATTTTAGGAGGTGATCCCATGGAGGATCAAGGGATTGTGGCACTGTTCTTTGACAGATCGGAACAGGCCATTGCGGAAACGGACAAAAAGTACGGCGCCTATTGCTATGCCATAGCCTACAATATTCTGGCCTGCCGGGAGGATTCCCAGGAGTGCGTCAGCGACACTTACTTAAGAGCCTGGAACACCATCCCACCGAAAAAGCCCAGGCTTCTGAACGCCTTTCTGGGGAAAATCACCCGGCATATCTCCATCGACCGCTGGCGCAGGCTGGGCGCGAAGAAGCGGGGCGGGGGAGAAGTGACTCTGGCACTGGAGGAACTGGGGGACTGCGCGGACGGCAAAAGCCTGGAGGCAGAGGCCTCCCGCCGGGAGCTGAACCGGCTCATGAACACCTTTCTGACGTCCTTGCCGGAAACGGAGCGAAACGTGTTTCTGTGCCGATATTGGTACCTGGATTCCGTTGAGACCATCGGAACAATCACCGGATTCAGCCAGAGCAAGGTGACTTCTATGCTCCACAGAACCCGGGGAAAGCTGCGTACCCTGCTCAGCCAGGAGGGATATGTATGAACGCAATGGATTTATTGACCGGTCTGAACGGGGTGCGGGACAGCTTTGTGGCAGAGGCTGGGGAATTCCGGCAGGGGAAGCGGAGACCCCGCCGATTGCCAAGCAAGAAGCTGTGGCTGATCGCGGCGATCATTGCCCTGACATTGCTGCTGGTGGGGTGCGCGGTGGCATACATGTTGCACTTGCAGGATATGGCCTTTGGGCAGGAAACCCAGGAAGTTCTTGGCAGTGAAGTTCAGGACAGAACGATGCTGTCCATACGGGGCGTGAAGGGTACCCCGGGCTATCAGGCCGCCAAGGAGTGGCACGAATGGCTGAAAACCTATGACCCGGACGATGCCGTTTACCACTCGGAGGAAGCGTTTTCCGAGGACTTTGGGGACGAATATTACGCCTATAACCTCTACACCCGGGACATGAAGGAGAAGCTGGACAAAATCTGCGCCAAGTACAATCTGAATCTTCTCGGGAAAATGTATGTTGACCCAGATGAGACGGCGGCCTGTAAGGCACTGGGCATTCCGGGCATTCTCCGCTCCGACGCTCAGGCGGAAACCAATTTCGGCGGAATGCGCTACTACGCCGACGGCTCCTTTACCGTGGAGGGACATATGACCCTCACCGATTCTGTATGGCCCTATGAGGAAATCGTTCATTTCTCCTGCTCCAGAAAGGACAGCTTCAGCGATCTTTATGCCTCCGTCGGGCCGGAGGGAACCTATAAGGAATGGAATTATACCACTTCCGATGGCGTGGATGTGCTGATTGTTTTGGAGCAGCGCAATGAGATGAATCAACCGGCCTTTCTGGTTGCGGACAGAGGGGAGTATGTCTTCTGGTTCAGCGCATTGGAATATGACAGGGAGTGGACGAAAGAAGCGTTGGAAGCCTATGCGGAGGCCTTTGACTTCACCGTGCGGCCTCAGCGGGTCAGCGAGGAAGCACTGTCCGATGCGCAAGCGCGCAGAGATGCCGCAGATGCGGAGCAGGCCGAGAATCAGGACAAACGTAGGCATTCCTATTCAGAGCTTGGCTATGACGCGAGAATCAAATCCAGGATGGAATTCAGCACCCATCCTTCACAGCTGGGTTTCTGCCTCAAGGATCTGAACGGGGACGGCATAGAGGAACTGATTGTAGGCGAAAATGGGTACATCATAGCGGTCTACAACAAGCGGGAGGACGGCACACAGTACCTGATGACTCCAATCTATAGCTTTCCCGGTATGATACAGGAATCTTTCAGTTACATCGTAGGCATGGGAGAGATTTCCGCGTCCAATTCCTATATGTATCTGTGTGAAGACAATGTGCTTGCCTATGTCGCAGTCACGGTGGAAGGGCAAATGGCCTATTACTTTGCCAAGGTGGAAAATGGAGAATACACCTGGACAGACTGTGTCTTTTACTATCCCAATAACGATTATTACAAGGACACCCCCTGGATATCCGTTCCGGATATGACCCGGGAGCATATCAAAGTTCCCATTACGGAGGAACAATTCCATGAGACCGTCCGCTCTCATCCCAGGGTTCCCTTGACGCTGACCCCCATCACGGAGTTCCCCTTGGCGGACAATTCTCCCAGTGGTATCGTAGGAAAAGATGATGTTTATCCCTCTATTTCCGAATTGCTTCGGCACCTGGGAGAATATGAGCGCGTTTGGAAGTACAGACTTCTCGACTTGGACGGTGACGGTCAGCAGGAGCTTTTTCTGACCCAAGGTGCCTGGAAGGGAGTCCTGACCGTGAAAAACGGCAAGGTAAAAATCCTGGAATGCGGCGAGCAATTGCGTATTTGCGAGGGAAATTACATTCTGCACACCCAAAGCTACCTGGATGGCAACCGTGCCACCAGCGTTTACAGGGTGCAAAACGGGAACGCCATTCTTGTGGACTACCTGCGCTATGACAAGGATGTAAACCCGGAGAACCCCTGGCTCTATGGCACGGACGCTCAGGATGCTTCTCTGAAGCCCGTTTCCCGGCAGCAGTATGAGGCAATTCTGGCCAAATATGTACCGCTGGAATTGGAAACGCAAACGATATCCCAAAGCGGCTTGCCGTCCGAGTAGAGAAAAAGCCTCCCCGGGATCGGATGACCCCGGGGAGGTTTTTGCGTTCAACTACTTTCTGGGTTCGTCAAAGCTGAGTGGGCCTTCATATACCAGCAGCTGCGTGATGCCGCTGTCGGAAAGATAGACATCCCGGAACTCATACTCAGACTGGATTTGCACTTCACATTCAATGGTGACCTTCCACATGCCCATGGTTTTATCCTGATACACACGGATAGAGAATTGGTTTGCCAATTGCGGATATTCCTTCATGGCAAGCCTTGCGGCCTCCACCGGGCCGCTTACGGGGCTGACCTGGGTGTTGACGAAGCCCGTTTGCCGGATGTTGAAGCTGCCGCCGGTGTATTTTGCTTCCGCTTCCTGCCAGGAGAAGGTTTCTGCCACCGGATTTTCAACGGCATCTGTGATTTTCCCGCGGATTTCCTCGGCGGATTCGTCAAAGATTTCGATGGACGAAACATAGTCATTGCCGGAAATATCCTCGCTCTGATATTCCAGATACCAAAGCGCGCCGCTGGAATCAAAGCGATAGGTAAGCACCGCTCTGCATTGTATACCATCGCTTGTACCATCGCTGATCGTCCAATCCGTCGCGAAGCGTACCATTTCATCGCTGACGACGCCAACACCTTCCGGGAAGGAAATGGTGTGATTGCCACGCTCAAAGAAGATCATATTCGGATCTTCGGCAATGCTGCCCATCCAGTCCCAGCCGCCGCGCGTCGGAGACAGCGTACTGATTCCCAAGCCCAGTACCTTGCTGGTCAGCACCTCCGGGTTCTCCCGAATGTCTGCATAGCCGACACCGTCGTAACGAACGGTTGTATCGGTTCGGGGGAAAAGAGAGCGTTGGTACTCTGTCCATTGACTTTCGGGGACTTCCGGGCCACAGTAGGTGGATATACACAGGTAATCCTCGCCGTCTGCCCATATTTCCGTTTCGTCCTGACCAAGGAAAGACTTCCAATGCAGGGTTTTCCTGTTCTTCAGCTCTTCCAGCTTGGCGTAACACCGTTCCACAGCGGCTTTTGTTTCCGGTGCTGCCAAGTCAACGCTCTCAAAGATCCGGAATTCCGAGTAGAAGGGTGCCTCCTTGCTGTAGTGATCCGCGTCGTTGTAGCAATGGAAAAGCTTGCCCATGCGGTAAAGTCCCGCTTCCAATTCCCCATAAATCGGTGTCCAATCCAGATAGCCGTAGGTGGAACTGCCTTTGCCCAGACTGAAGCTCTGACCCTCCCATTTTGGGGCAGCGATCGTGGGTAACTTCTCCCAGCTTCCGTCCACATTCTTTTCCAGCCAGTACTTGTCCGTGGTGGTTACGCTGCCCTGTCCGAAATCGCTTTGGCTGAAGTAAACATCGGAGCCTCTGGCGGACAGCCGATCGTCATCCACTCGGAAATTGACACCCCAACGATTCAGCTCCGACTGTCCTTCCAATTCGGATTCCGTTACAACGCCGTCCGCAATCGCCGCTTCCTCGTCCCGGAAGAAATCAGAAATGGTTTTTTCTTCGCCCACAAAATTGCCGATGTAGTCAAAAGACAGATGGATGATTGCGGTATTTTCATAATTTGGCTGCTCGATTTGCAGAGAAGACAAATTCCCCTCCTGATCGTAGAAGGCGGATATGGTTTCCGTGTGGACAGCTTTGTCTTCACTTTCCCATGTGCTTGTGAATACCAGCTTCCTGCCGCTGTCTACCGGCGTGTCGCTGACGAATTGCGCCGTATCGGCAGACCAGCGAAGCAGATTGAGCCAGGTATCCAACCGGGATTCTGTCGATTCCGTCTCCATCCAGCTTCCGGAATACCAGGCATAGTGCTTTCCTCCACGAATCATTTCGCCATCTGTGGGTTCGGGAGTGTTGGCGTTTAGCTTCCACATGGAATCCGCACCCTGTCGGAGCAGCGTAACGTTCCAGCGTACAGAGCTGTTGCTGTCGGTTCCGTAGATCTCGGAATAGAGTTCCTCCCCGGTAAGCCGCGCCTCCAAGTCCTGACGGCATCGGTCAATCTCTGCCTTTTGGGCAGTCTGCTCCGGCGTCAGCCTGCCGGAAGCCGGAGGTGACGTCAGAAGACAGATTGTGACAAAGAAGAAGGCAAGAACCCCCAGAAGACTGAGCCAGAAGCTGGGCTTCTTATAATTCAGGATCGAAAGGATTCTTCTTTTTACACTGACCTCGCCAAAGGCAACCGGACAGGCAGCGAAGTGGGCGCTACGGCTGGAACAGCGCAGGAGCGCGGCGGAGTACGCCTTCCGTTCATCCAGCTCCATAAAGCGAATGACACGCTCGTCGCAGGCCATTTCAATGTCCTTGCACAGTAACATGTACGCAATCCAGACCAGCGGGTTGAACCAGTGCAGGGCAAGCGCCAAAAATCCGATCATCTTAATCCAGTGGTCGCCCTTATCCAGGTGGGTGCGCTCATGAGCCAGGATGTTGCGGCGGCTTTGGCCGTCCAATCCGGTGGGAATGTAAATTTTCGGTTTCACAAATCCAAGAATAAAGGCGGTTTCAATTCTGTCACATTCCCAACCGCCCCGAATTTTGACGGCTTCCCGCACCTGATTCTTCAATTTCAGATAGGAAATCAGGCTGTAGATGCCGAAGCACAGGGCAATCGTTGCCCAAATCAGGGAAATATATCCCGCCCACTTCTGGATAGATACATTAGCGGGCGTAAAATGGAATTGCGGCTGTAAGCTCAGGTCGCTGCGAATTTCGATTGGCAGCAGCAGCCGGATGCCTGCCAGCAGCCACAGCAGACAAATGAACTTTTTCGGCGTTTTCCACAGCAGGAAGCGAAGAAGAATGACTGCCAGAATTACAACGCTTCCGTGAAGACTGGCGATAAGCAGATTCTGTAAAAACCGTTCCATACTCATTCCTCCTGGAAGTTGTCGATCAAAGCTTGCAGCTGGGCGACTTCCTGACGGGACAGCTTCCGGGATTTGGAGAAGGCGGCAATGAAGGCAGGCATGGAGCCTTCAAAGGTTTCCTCCACCATTTCCTCCAGCCGGGCTTTTTGGGCTTCCTCCTTGGAAATCAGGGAGGAGACAATGGTGTTTTTGTTTTTCAGCACCCCCCGCTCACACAGCCGCCGGATCACGGTGTAGGTGGTGGCCTTGCTCCAGCCTAAGTGTTCCCGGGCAAGCTGCACCAGCGCGCCGGAGGGGATGGGTTCGTGCTCCCAGAGAATCAGGCAGAACCGGTATTCGCTTTCAAAAATCTTCGGGGTATCCATGGGTGACGCTCCTTTCGGTTTAATGTGTTAAATCTGCTGTAGTTAGTTTAATACATTAAACCCGCCTTGTCAACTAGGGAAGCGGCTTCCCGCGCAAAAAAAGTGTCCAAAAATTCCGAAGAATTTTTGGACACTTGTATGAAATTCCGAAGAATTCGGGGCCTGTTATCTCTTGGAGAACTGAGGAGCCCGACGGGCAGCCTTCAAGCCGTACTTCTTTCTTTCCTTCATTCTGGGGTCGCGGGTCATGAAGCCGGCGGCCTTCAGAGAAGCCCGGTACTCGGGGTTCAGGGTGACCAGGGCACGGGAGATGCCGTGACGGATGGCGCCGGCCTGACCGGAAACGCCGCCGCCGGCAACGGTGACAACCACGTCAACCTTGCCCAGCAGATCGGTGGTGACCAGAGGCTGACGGACGACCAGCTTCAGGGTCTCCAGACCAAAATAGTCGTCGATATCACGACCGTTGACAATGACGGAACCGGTGCCGTTCTCGTAGACGCGAACGCGGGCAACGCTGGACTTACGACGGCCGGTGCCGTAAAAATACTTCTTCTTGCTCTCGTACATTCTAAGTTACCTCCAAATTAGTCCAGGTTCCAAACTTCGGGCTTCTGGGCGGCGTGGGGATGCTCGGCACCCTTGTACAGGTGCAGGCGGGTCAGCGCGCTCTTGCCCAGGGTGTTCTTGGGCAGCATACCCTTGACGGCCAGCTCCATGGCGTAGTCGCTGCGCTGCTCCATCATGTCACGGGCCTTGGTCTCCTTCAGACCGCCGATCCAGCCGGACACACGATAGTACTTCTTCTGCTCCAGCTTCTTGCCGGTGAGAACAGCCTTGTCGGTGTTGATGATGATGACGTTGTCGCCGCAGTCAACATTGGGGGTGAAGTCAGACTTGTGCTTACCGCGCAGCAGGTTCGCGGCGGTGACGGCAGTACGACCCAGAGGCTTGCCGGCAGCGTCGATCACATACCACTTGCGGTCCAGGGTCTCCTTCTTCAGCAGAGTAGTGGACATTATGATTTCCTCCAATTGGATAAATTATTTTGACATTTTCAGGTGTCTGGTGTACAATGACCCCCAGACACCAGGATTTTATATCACATTGGAATTCAAATGTCAACCGCATTTTTGGGAATTTTTGCGCAGTCCGAAGAAATCTCTCGTTTTCTTCTAAATGCTCACGAATACTCCCAAATGCTCACTTGCTATTTTTCAGGATTTTAGGAGAGAATATCAGAATGCAGAAGCTGATGGGTCTGGTTCGCCGGTGCGTGGACGACTATAATATGATTGAAGCCGGGGACAAAATCGCGGTCGGCGTGTCCGGGGGAAAGGATTCCCTGGTGCTGCTGACCCTGCTTGCCGGACTGCGGGAATACCATAGCCAGCCCTTCCAATTGGAGGGGATTACCATTGACATGGGACTGGGGATGGACTACTCCGGGGTGCAAAAAATGTGCGATGAGCTGGAAGTGCCCTATACCGTCGTTAAAACGGAAATCGCCCCCATTGTTTTCGACCACAGGAAGGAAAAGAATCCCTGCTCCCTGTGCTCGAAAATGCGCCGGGGGGCTTTGAACCAGACCCTTCTGGAGCGGGGGTTCAACAAGCTGGCTCTGGGGCATCACTATGACGACGCTGTGGAGACCTTCGTCATGTCATTGCTGTTCGAAGGACGGATCAGCTGCTTCCAGCCGGTGACGCGGCTCGACAGAACGGGCATTACCCAGATTCGTCCCATGCTCTACATCCACGAGAAAACCGTGGACAACTTTGCCGCCCGGCAGGGTCTTCCGGTGCTGACAAACCGGTGCCCGGTGGATAAGGTGACCAAGCGGGAAGAGGTCAAGCAGCTGATTTTCACCCTGAGTCAGACCTATCCCGACTTGAAGGAGCACATCTTCGGAGCCATGCAGCGCTATCCGCTGCCCGAGTGGGAGCCTCATGGCCGGTATAAGAGACCGAAAGAACAGGAATAATTTTCTTTTCCTGGGGCATACTTCCTCCGTAAGGAGGCGGTAATGATGGTAAAAGGCATTTCCCGGCAGGTGATCGTGGTGCATCCGCCGGAGCAGAAGCTCTTCGAGCAGGCCATCTTCATTCTGAAGGACGGAGCCGTGGGTCAGGGAATTACCGATGAGGCGCTATTAAAGGAAGCCCAGTGCGCTATCCGCAGTCCGGATAATTCGGCACGAAAGCGTCGCCTGTACCTTTCCGGGGCGGTGTGGGCTCTGGGCGGAGCGGCGGTTACGGGGCTTGTGTGGCTGGCCACGGTGCTTCTGTAAAAGAGGAATCAGAAGCGCGGCATCGGAAAACGCCGGTGCCGCGCTGGAAAGAGAGAAACGAATGAAAATCGGAAACATACAAGTGGATAACCCGCTGTTTCTGGCTCCTATGGCCGGGGTCACGGACTGGGCATTCCGGACGACCTGCGCCCGGCTGGGAGCCGGGGTGACGGTGACGGAGATGGTTTCCTCCCGGGCTCTGTGCTATAAGGATGCGAAAAGCGCAAAGCTCCTCCGGAAAAACGAGGGAAGCGTCTGCGGAGCCCAGATCTTCGGCAACGACCCGGAGATTATGGCGAAGGGCGCAGTGCTGGCTCTGGAAATTTCCGGCTGCGATTTTATCGACATCAACATGGGCTGCCCCATGCCGAAAATCGCCGGCTCCGGAGACGGCTGCGGCCTAATGCGCACCCCGGAGCTGGCAGCGGACATCGTTCGCTCAGTTGTCCGGGCGGTGAATGTGCCGGTGACGGTAAAATGCCGCTTAGGCTGGGACAAGGGCAGCATCAACGTGCTGGATTTTACCAAACGCATGGAGGACGCCGGTGCGGCCATGGTGGCCGTCCACGGCAGAACCCGGAGCATGCTCTATTCCGGCACCGCGGACTGGGACATGATTCATAAGGTCAAGGAGCAGCTGTCCATTCCGGTGATTGCCAACGGGGACATTACCGACGGCCAGGCGGCGGTGCGGTGCTTGAAGCGCACGGGAGCCGACGGCCTGATGATCGGAAGAAGCACCTTCGGCGATCCCTGGATTTTTGAGGAGGTTCAGGCGGCCCTTCGTGGGGAGGCATATCCGGGAAGGCCGAGTCTTGCTGACCGGGTGGCTGTGGCTCTGGAGCAGTTCCGGTTGTCGGAGCAGGATCACGGGGAGCACATCGCCTGCCTGGAGGCCAGAAAGCACTTCGCCTGGTATCTGCGGGGGGTGCCCCACAGCAGCTACTATAAAAATCAGATCACATCCCTGAACACCATGGAGGATATCTATCGGGTGGCCAAGGACGTGGTTCGGGATTTGTCATAATCATGTATAATATGGAAGGCCGCTTCATATCCTAAGCCGAGAGGTGAGGATATGAGGCGGTTTTTTACGGCGATTTTGCTGATTTTTGCCATGGCGGTTCCGGCGGCGGGGGAGACCGTCCGCTGGGTGGATTTTGACGTGCCCTATGAATCCCTGGAATACGCCCTGAGCCAGGACATTCTGACGGCGCAGCAGGAAAAGCACATTTCCTGGATCGACAGCCTGGCTCTGGCGGGATGCCGCACCGGGGGAAAATGCGGCCTGTCTTCGGTGAAAAAGGCGGTTTCCGATCTGAAAGGGGACAAGTCCCCGGAGGAACTGCTGGGAAGCAATGATCGCTACTATGACTATTATCACCAGGCCTACGAAGGGGTTCTGGGCGGTCTGGTGGGCAGCTATGCCATCGAAAAGGACGGAAAGTGGGTTCCTACCTACGGCTTGAAAGCTTTTTCGCCCATTGCCGCAGGCTATGGCTACAGTCACTATGACGATTTCGGAGCGTCCCGTTCCTTCGGCTTTCGCCGGAAGCATCTGGGAAATGATCTGATGGGCACTCTGGGAACGCCGGTGGTGGCGGTGGAGGGAGGCCTGGTGGAGGCCATGGGCTGGAACCGGTACGGGGGATGGCGGATCGGCATCCGCTCCTTTGACAGCCGCCGCTACTATTATTATGCCCATCTGAAAAAGGACACGCCCTTTGCCCCGAACCTGCGGGAGGGGGACATTGTCCAGGCGGGAGACTTGCTGGGCTTTATGGGCAGAACCGGCTACTCCGACCGGGAAAACGTGAATAATATCGAGACGGTGCACCTGCATTTTGGCATGGAGCTGGTCTTCGACGAGAGCCGGAAGGAATGCGATTCGGAAATTTGGGTAAACGTCTATCCTCTTGTGCGGCTGCTGTCCGCCCACCGAAGCAGTCTGATCCGAACAGGGGAGGGCTGGCAGAGAGAATACCCTTACCGGGATTTGGATATTGCGGACTATCCGGGAGGATAAAGAAGTAGGAAATTACGAAAACTTTTCGCAATTTTTACCTTGAAAACAGCCGATTAAGAAAAATTAAATGGCATATTAAACGATTACGAAACGGCAAATTTGTGAAAATTGCAGAAAAACCGAAAAGCCATTGAAATGGCCAAAAAACATGCTATAATGAAACAAAATGAAAATGGCTTACGATACAACCAGGGCAGCACAGGGCAGGCTTCCGCGCAGACAGCCTCCGGAGGAAGGGGCTCTTTCACCGCCGCTGGAGACAGAAGAGGTTAGATACCATGACGGAAAAGGAACTCAGACGGCTTTCCCGGGCGGATTTGCTGGAAATGCTGATTGACCAGAGCGTGGAGCTGGAGACGGTCAAGAAAAAGCTGGCGGCGGCAGAGGAAGCTCTGGCCAGCCGGGTAATTGAAATCAATTCCGCCGGTTCCATTGCCGAGGCGGCTCTGCGGCTGAACGGGGTTTTTGAGGCCGCCCAGGCGGCCTGTGACCAGTATGTGCAGAACATCAATTTGCTGAACGAGCGCAGTGAGATGATCTGCCGCCGGATGGAGCAGGAAAGCAGGGAAAAGGCAGACAGGCTCCTGGAGGAGACCCGCCGGAAATGCCAGATCATGGAGAGTCGGACGGAGGCGCCTGTAGAGTTGCCTGAGCAAGCCCCGGTCTCCGGCGGGGCAGTGGACTTTACATTTCGTAAGTGAGGAACCTGTTTTTTATGAAGGGCAAGGTACATAAGGAAGTCCCGGACGTCTCCATGCTCCGCAGGGAGCTGAAGCGGGAGCAATACAAGTTCCGTTACGCCGCGGTGCTGAAGAGCACGGTGTACACCCTGGTGGTGGTGGCGGCCTTTGCGGTGCTGGTGGCGACTCTGTGGATGCCGGTGCTGCAAATCTACGGCAACTCCATGACCCCTACCTTAAAAGAGGGGCAGATTGTGGTGTCCGTCAAGGGTTCCCACTTTGAAAAGGGCGATTTGGTGGCCTTTTACCTGGGCAATAAGCTGCTGGTCAAGCGGGTTCTTGCCGGGCCGGGCCAGACCGTGAATATTCTGGAAGACGGAACCGTGTATGTGGACGGGCAGGAGCAGATCGAGCCCTATGTCTCCGAGAAGGCCTTGGGCGAGTGCGATCTGAAAATGCCCTACCAGGTGCCCGAATCCCGGTTCTTCCTCATCGGCGACCATAGAAGCACCTCGGTGGACAGCCGCAGCAGCGCGGTCGGCTGCGTGGCGGAGGAGCAGGTGGTGGGAAAAATCGTATTTTGTGTTTGGCCCTTTTCTGATTTCGGAAAAGTCAATTGATGACTGCGGGAGAGAAGACCTATGGATATCAATTTGGACAGACGTGCCGAGGGCTACAGAGCCCGGCACCGAAGAAATCGAATATGGAAAAAGCTGGTAACGGCTCTGGGCTGCCTGGTGGTTTTCTGCACCACCTACGCCCTGATTCTGCCTGCCATTACCATGGAGCGGGAGACCGTCTGCGGCCTTTCGGAGCATGTGCACACAGACAGCTGCTATAGTCGGCAGCGGGGTGCCTTGATCTGTACCCTTGCCGAATCGGAGGGGCATACCCACACCGATGCCTGCAAGGGCACGAAGCGGGTGCTCTCCTGCACGACCCCGGAATCCGACGGCCACACTCACGGGGAGGGCTGCTATGACGCGGAGGGAGTTCTGACCTGTACTCAGCCGGAAACTCAGGGACATCACCATTCGGACAGCTGCTACCGCACGGAAGAAGTCTTCGTCTGCGGCAAGGCCGAGAGCGTCCCCCATCACCACGCCGATGAATGCTATGTCTGGGAAACCGTAGCGACCTGCGGAATCCAGGAGCACACCCACACCGACAGCTGCTACCCCACAAAACCTGCGGAGACCACCGGGGCTACAGAAATGCCTGCGGATTCGACTACGGACGCAACTACGGCTGCAACAGAGAATACGGAAACTACGGATGCAACGGATTTTACGGCTGCTACCGAGGAGACTACCGTACAGGAGGAAGATTCAGAGGCTCTGACTGCCAACATGCATTTTTCCTTGGCAATTGGGAGCGGAAAAGCAGGGCATCGCATCCGTATGGCGAGTATGGCCTTGTTTTCGGAAGGCCGGGCGGCGGAAAGGCTGAATGATTACATAACTGCGGTCACCGTGATGCACAGAGATCCGAATAACTCCCAGTGGGTGCCGCTGAGCAGTGACGGCATCATTCCGGAAGGCGATCTGATTCGGTTTACCATTGCATATGAGCTTAAAGGACGTGCTTTGGGTGAGTCGGAGACTGATTGCACAAATCAGGTTCACTATCAGCTTCCGATGAAATCTACTCAGGCGACCAGCGGTGCGGTGCGGAATTCTCAGGGAGCACAGGTTGGTACTTATACCATCAATGAAAACGGCCTGATTACCGTTACCTTCTTTGATGAATATGTTCAGAAAAATGTAGCCGGTACCGACATCGTCGGCACGATCAGCTTTGACTCCACGGCGGAAGAGAAAAACTTCAACACGGGGGAAGACGGGAAGATCAGTCTGCGCTTTACTTCGGATCAGACCGTCAGCTTCACCATCCAGAAGACGGTTAAGGGAGATTTGACGGTTAACAAGCAGGCAGAAGCCGGCCCGGATGAAAATGGAGTAATTTCCTATAAGATTACCGTATCCAGCCAAAACGGCACAGCTGGCAATCAGGTGGATTTGTCCGATGTGATGAGCAAGATCAAGTATCATGGCGGTTTGACGGTTAAAGACGGAAATGGCAATCCGGTTCAGGTGTCGGCACCGGCGGACGGAGTAGAGTCCTTCGATTTGAAGTTGCCGGCAATGAATCCCGGAGATACCTACACCATTACCTATACGGCGAAAGCGGAAAAGCCTGCCCAAGGCTCTATTGATACCACGAACAGCGTTACGGTGGAATCCAAAGAAGCGGATGGGGATATCTTGCAGGACACCGATGTGGAGACAGTTTCGGTTGCCGGCATGACGCTGAAAAAGACCGGCACATTGAATGCTGATAAGACGCAGATTGCCTGGTCGATTACGGTGGGCGAAGCGGGAACAAACTTGTCCGGCTGGGAAATGACGGATCATCTGAACGGTCAGCTCTTGACGCTCCCGGCTGGCGGTTTGACAGCGATAGCACCGAATGGGAGCACCATTACAATTACGGAGCTGCCCTTTACCTTCCCGGAGGGTACGATTGGCCCGGTGACAATTGACTATGCAACGCCTGCGGAGAGCGCGTTGGGCAGAGACGGTGCGGAAAACAAGGTGACGGTGACGCCACCGGATAATAATCCGATTTCTTCCACAGGGTATGTGAAAATCAGCGATGAGAGCTATAATCCGCTGAAAAAGACCGGTGACCGCTTAGTCGTTGGGGAAAACGAAGACGCGGTAATTACCTGGACGCTTCATCTAGACACGGCTCGGGGTTCCGTTGCCGATTGGGTGCTTCATGACAACCTGGATACGGGAACCAAGCAGTATTTCACCCAGGGGCAGCAGGCTGCCTTTGAGGCGGCGTTTGCCAATGCCATTCGGCAGATATACGGTCTGGCGGACGATGCGGATGTGAGCGGGTATTATTCCATCCAGTGGAACAAAAACGGCGATAAGGTCTACGGAGCCAATATTACCGGTAAGCAGCCTCTGCCGATGGGAAAGCAGGTGAACATTTCCTACACAACCACGGCGCCTATTGGCGACGGTTCGACGAGAATCGAGTTTAAGAACGGAGCGAATTTCAATTATTCCTGGCAACCTGACGCAACGATTTCTTATATCCCCGGCGAAATCAAAATCGAAAAGGTCGGATTGTTTAACGGCAAGGAGGAAGCCGGAGATTCCGAGCATCCCTACATTGAATTAAAGGATGGGCTGATTGAGTGGAAGCTGAAGCTCCAGCTGCCTGAAACAGTGGACGGTGATGTGGTGATCGAGGAGATGCTTCCGGACAAGGTGTCGCTGTATGAGCTTCAGCATGGGCATGATTCTTTCGGTTTCAGCCAACCCATTAATCAGGGCAAGTCCTCGCTGGAGCGAAACGGTATTACGGCGGAAAAGCAGACAGATGGAAGCCTGATTATCCGGATTCCCCATGCGAAGGCTCAGGAACTGGCTGGACAATCGATTACCTTTACCGTATCCACAAAGCTGAATTCGCCGGATGAAGTAAGCAGCCTGGGCGGCGAAGTCAAGGTATCTCTGAGCAACAGCGTAAAGGTCAAGGTGGGGCAGGAAGAGCGCGGCTCGGACTCTCATACCCAGACCATTACCAACCAGAAACCGGCGATTACCAAATCCGGAAAACCGGATGGAACTTCCAGACTTGAATACACCCTTCGCGTCAATCAGGGCGGCGTTGACCTTCTTAAGGACAGCACTACCATGGTGGTTAAAGATCAGATGCAGTATTGGAATAGTAAGAATGATAACAACAACTTCAATGCAACGCTTCTGGTGGATGATATCCATGTCTATGCCCTGAATCCGGACGGAACTATAGGGGAGAGTGTGGATTTTACGTATACCTACGACAAGAAGACCACTTATCCCTATGACAACACGAACGCCTGCACTACCTGCACGTTGCTGTTTACGGTTCCGGATAACCGGCCGCTGTACATTACTTATGTGTATCGGATTTCCGGAAAAACAAATGTCGGCACGAATTTCGTGAATAAGGCGAGCGTGGAGCAATTGACAGAAGAGGATTACGGCAGTAGTTCCGAGACGAGAAACTGGATTCAATTCACGGATTCCATGGCCAGCGCGAATGTGAACCACCTGAAGATATCGAAGGTGGACGCGGCAAACTATGAAAAGCTGCTTAAGGGCGCGAAATTCGAGCTGCGGAAGTATAATGGGTCGAATTATGTGAAGGATCGGGAGATTACCGTGGAGACGGGAAGCCTGACTCTGGACGATTTGGATTTCAACACGGCCTATTATCTGACCGAGACGGAAGCGCCCAGAGGATATCTGCTGGACACAACGCCGCACTATTTCCTGCTGTACAGTGACGCGCCGGACTGTAAGAATCCGGACGGCAGCATTAAGTTCTGTAAGCCGGATGATTTTGATCCCGGTGCCTTCACCTTTGGCGACGCGACATTGCAGATTGCCAACGAGCGAGCCAAAACCTATGAGCTTCCCCAGACCGGCGGCGGCGGCACCCGGGGCTTCACCCTGGGCGGCGCGCTGGTCACCGTCG
>OIZP01000113.1_pt1 | contig 55429 bp, 50 predicted proteins | sample 1588531 | NCBI WGS metagenome assembly OIZP01 (sample SAMN03283283) | human gut metagenome | biome: human-associated habitat; material: feces | host: Homo sapiens | place: Peru | collected 2012
CTCGGCAGAAACGGGGGCGATGAGTTTAGCATTTTCATGCCGGATTGCACGGTTGTGGAGGTTACCCCTTTTCTTAAGAAGTTTACAGAAGAAACCAGGAAATTTTATTGTAAAGGTGAAGAGCGTACATTTACCATTTCGCTGGGCTTTGCGGAGTACCCTGTTTTTGCTGATGACCGTTCACAGCTTATACGTTGTGCGGACAAGGCACTTTATGATGTGAAAATGCGTGGGAAGAACGGCTGCATGGCATATCGTGAGGGTGAGCAAGTAAAGAGTCGCGCAAAGCTTGGTTTTGTAATAAAGGATATTATTGATAATTTGCCGGGAGCTTTTATTGTTTACAGAGCAGATAAAGAAAATGATGAGATTCTGCTTGCAAACAGTGAGATGCTTCGGCTTACAGGCTGTAAAAATATGGACGAGCTGCTTGCATATACAGGTAAGAGCTTCTGCAATCTGATACGCCCGGATGAACAGGAAAGCTGTCAAAAAAGCATATGGTCGCAGATTAACGGAGGACACTCAAATGATTATATTTTCTTTCATATGCGAAAAGCAGACGGCACATATATTTCAGTGCTCGACCATGGCAGGATAGTGGATTCAGTGTACAATGGCAGAGTATTTTATGTGATGATTATGGACTTAAATTCACTGCAGAGGCACTATGGAGACCGCCTGGAGCTGGAGGAGAAGTAGAAAAAAGCAGATTGTGAACACATGCGTTCACAATCTGCTTTTTTAATAGTGCATACACAATTTAACAATTCGAATAAATCACATTTCCACCGCATACGGTGTACTTAACCTTACCGGTCAGTTCCATGCCGGTGAAAGGTGTGTTTGATGATTTTGATGCATATTCGCATGGTACCCATTTTTCGTCAGGATCAAAGATGACAAAATCTGCAGCAGCACCCTCTGAGATAGTACCGTAAGGCATGTGATACAGCCTGGCAGGATTGATAGTCATCTTTTCCAAAAGCTCAAGCATGTTCAGATGGCCCGGTTTGACAAGGCTTGTGATACCAAGAGCAAGGGATGTCTCAAGACCGATAATACCGCTTGGAGCTTCGGTTACAGGCTTTGATTTTTCCTCGGTGCTGTGAGGCGCATGATCTGTTGCGATAAGGTCTATTGTGCCATCGATAAGTCCCTCTATAATCTTTTGACGGTCTGATTCAGTGCGAAGAGGCGGATTCATCTTGGCAAGGGTGCCGTGTTCTAAGACAGCATCCTCAGTCAGCGTGAAGTGATGTGGAGTGGCCTCGGCATGGAGCCTTGCACCAAGCTTTTTGTAGGTGCGGACTATATCAACAGATACACCGGAGCTGATGTGCTGTATTACAACATCAGCACCACTGCGCAGCGCAAGCAGACAGTCTCTTGCGACGAGAGTCTCCTCAGCGATGGATGGTGAGCCGTAGATACCGAGAGCGTCAGATACTTTTCCATGGTTGATGCCGTTGTTTTTGATAAATGCAGGGTCCTCCTCATGGAGACTTATCGGCATATCCAGCTTTGCAGCATTTTGCATGGCTCTGTAGCAGAAAGCAGCATTTGTAAGCGGGATACCGTCATCAGTAAAGCCACATGCTCCGGCTTCCTTTAAAGCTGCCATGTCAACCTCATCCTGTCCTTTGAGGGAGTGCGATATTGCAGCGGCCTGATACATACGGATTTTTTCCTGCTTTCCACGTGTGAGGTTGTCCTTTAGAGTATCCACATTGTCTACTGTAGGCTTTGTGTTTGCCATGCATACAACAGTTGTGAAGCCACCCTTCGCGGCAGCCAGGGAACCGGTGTGGATATCCTCCTTGTATGTGAAGCCCGGATCACGGAAATGCACATGTGTGTCGATAAGTCCCGGTCCGACAATCATTCCGGATGCATCTATTATTTCTTCTTTTTCAGTTGCAGCAGCATCTGACGCACATGAGATGTCAGGTGCTATTTTTACTATTTTCCCATCTTTTACAAGTATATCCATCTGTTCGTAGAGACCTGATGCAGGGTCTGCTACAATGCCGTTTTTTATTATCATGATAATCCTCCTGTAGATTGTATTTATTTTCTTATACTATGAGTATATAGTATAATGAAGCGCACGAATTTGCAAATAAATTTCGTAACTGTTCAGTACCTTCAACAAATTTCGTAATTGTTCAGTGCCTTCATAGCTGCGAGCCGCAAGCGCATTAGAATCAGCAGCGCAGAATAGTTACCCAATTTCAAACAAAAGTGAAAATTGAAAATGGGTCGCAATCATAATCGTCTGTATATATGGACAATAAAAAATTTTATAGATATAATATGATTTAAGGGATCCAGAATTGGATACCTTTTGACCCTCACATCATTTTACTAAGTAGGACTAAATTGGCATAATGTACAATAGCCATAGGTTGATAGCATAGTAGGCAGACCCTGGGGAGCTGTAATCCCTAAAACTTTTAAAACAGCACCCAAAATTCAGCCCAAAAGCTGGAAAAATTGCGGGAAAAGTAGCTGAAACTGTAGAAATCTCAAAAACAGCTCCTATAATTCAGCCCAAAAGCCGGAAAAATTGCGGGAAAAAGTAGCTGAAATCACTATAAATCACAAAACAGCTCCAAAAAAATAAAGGGAGAAAACACAATGAGCTTAATAAAAGGTATACATCATGTATCAATGAAGTGCAGCAGTACAGAAGAATATGAAAAGACGATAGATTTCTACAAAAACATTCTGGGAATCCCGGTCATAAGGGAATGGCAGGCAGGAATCATGCTTGATACCGGAAACGGAATTGTTGAGATTTTTAACGATGGAGATGATGCACCGGGAAAAGGTGTGATTCGTCATTTTGCATTTGCAACAGATAATGTGGATGCGTGTGTAGAGGCTGTAAAAGCAGCAGGATATGAGGTATTTATCAAGCCGAAGGATATAGAAATCGCATCAACACCAGCATTTCCGGCGCGCATAGCATTCTGCAAAGGACCACTTGGCGAGGAAATTGAGCTGTTTGAGGAAAAGTGATAGGACGTATTAATGGTTTTATAGGGGTATTATACTATGGGAAAAACTCCAATTAAGCACACGCTTGCAGGCTATATTATAAAAAAAACAGACACCGAAGGATACCGGTCAGGAAAACTAACCGGAGAAAAACATTTGAACAAAATAACAGAAATGATGGAATTTGTTGGTGGACGCCGGAAACTAATCGATCAGGCAAGGTTTATAGAGAATAATACACAAGCAGGCCGCGATGGGAAGATAAGAATTAATTGGATTCAGGTCAACAGCGATATTAAAAAAATTGATTGTGATGTCAGCAGCATACCGGAGCTGTGTCGGATTGAGGGTGTTGAGGATTCAAGAGCAAAACAGCTAAGATTGATAGAGTCTGTAAAGCAGTGGAAATCAGAGGTTGGTGACTGCGATTGGATATGCAGATATTATGATGATATTTTGGGGCGTCTGGAAGCCGGAAAGAGTGTCACAGAGGCTGAGGAGGATATGCGTTTTAAGTGTATCAATGCTATAACAAGAATAAAGGAGCCTGTGTGGGAGCGTGTTTTTAGTGCAAAGGTTTTTAATGATTCAAAGAAATTTGAAAAATGCTATCGACAAAAGATGGTATCAATTCTGACTAAATATTCTCCATATTATGAGAAGGATATGGAGGATTATGATACAGAGGGAGAGGAAGATGATGCCAAAGAGGATAAAAAGAAGTCGGGGCTTGAAATTTTGAAGATGCATGGTATTATGTCGTATGCACAGACAATGGAATGGAAGGGACCATTGTCATATAGAATTGATGATACATGTGTTATTGATACGTCAAAGCAGATTTATGGAACCATTATTAATACGCAGACACTTGAGCATGCAAGTCCGGTTTCGCTTGCAGGATGCAAAAGAATTATGACCATAGAAAATAAGGCTAACTATGAAAGTATGCAATATGATGAGAGTACCTTGTATATTTTTTGTCATGGTTATTTTACTCCTAAGGAAGTGTATTTTCTAAAGAAATTAAGCCTTATTGTATCTAAGGAATGTGAGTTCCTCCATTGGGGAGATATGGATTTTGGAGGGATAAGCATATTCTTGTTTATTAAGGATAGAATTTTTGAAAAACTAATGCCTTATAGAATGGGGGTAGCGGATTTTGAGGAAGCATTAAAAAAAGACGCGGGAATACCACTTAAGGCTTCAACTAGGGAAAAACTGCAAAAAAAGGACGCAGGATTGCTTGCTGAATTAAAAGAAGCAATTCTTGAATCGGATAAAACAATAGAGCAGGAAAGGCTCTTATGAGGCTGATTCGGAAAACTCTAAATACACATATATATTTGACAAATCAAAGTATAAAGGTATATACTTGCAAAGTTAAGCAATTTAATCAAGCTTTAAAATAATTATGATTAAAATGATGATTTTACGAAAGGAGTGCAACTATGAGCTGGAAAACAACCACGCTTCACCTCATGAAAGGTAACTATTTAGCTGTTTACAGGGATAGTGCGCTCTTTTTTAGGTAAACAGCTTAAATAAATTAAGTTAAACTCAAGTTAAAATAAAACTGAAACGCACTATCTCCTGTTCAAAATATTTAAAGACAACTGTTTTGAAAAGGAGATTTTTTATGCGTAAATTTAATATTAAAGCACAGATACATAAATTGTACACGCTGACCACAGTAGGATATTTCAGGATAGCAGGGGCTTCATGGGTTGCACTTCTTGCGCTCAGAGGTTTTTCAATGCTTGAGATAGGAATGTTAGAAAGTATATTTCACATAGTAAGCAGCAGCTTTGAGATACCATCAGGGGTTGTTGCGGATGTGTTTGGAAGAAAGAAAACCATGGTGCTTGCAAGTCTGGTAAGTTTTGTATCGGGACTTTTTATGATACTGTCTAACAATTTCTGGTCAGTTGCATTTGCTATAGGATTTAGTGCCTTAAGCTACAATCTCGAATCAGGCACACGTGAAGCTTTGGCATATGATAGTTTAAAATTTGCCGGTCAGGAGGAAAAATACAATAAATTTGCATCAACTGAAATGATGTTGTATAGGATAACAAGCTCAACAGCTACTTTGTGCGCAGGTTTTGCTCTGTGGCTTGGTTACAGAAAGGCATATGCCTTTGATATTGTATTCAGCCTCATAGCAATAGGAATTGCGTGTAGTTTGAATGAAGTATCTGTGTCAAATGATGAAAATACGGATAACAAAGAAAATAATAACCCAAATGCAAATAAAAATGCGAAAATAGTAAACCGGCTCAAAAATGTCATTACAGAAAGCTGGCATTTCATGATCATAAATAAAAAGGCCAGAAGTATCATGGTTATAAATGCACTTATAGGGGCGGTTTCAACCTTGGTACTATTCTTTTTACAGGCGAAGCTTCCCCTTGCAGGATTAAATGATGCGCTGCTTGGACCGGCACTTTTTGTAATGGGACTTGGAGCGGCATTTGGTGCAAAAGCAGCCGGATTTTTTCCAAAATGGAAATATAAAAAATATATTATTATCAGTAGCATAGGTGTTATATTTGCATTTGCAATGGTATTTACAGAACTGCCATATGTTATGGTATTAGGTGGATTTGCGGGCTCTTTTATTGATGATTTTATAGAAGTACGCACGGATATTATACTCAATGAAATGATACCGTCAGAGCAGAGAGCCACACTCATTTCAGTTAATTCATTTATGTTTTCAATCGTTATGATTGTAATGTCAACACTTATGGGAAGCATTATGTAGCATCATCGCCGTTTAAACTTCACGGATTAATGCAATAGTAATTGATTCAGCTTCGAATATAAACAATTATTAGAATGTGATTCATACGCACAGCATACCTCCTTCGTGCATACAATAGCATGAAGGAGGTATGTTTGTATTATGAATCCATTTAAAATGAGGCCGGAGAGAACCGGCAATTTATTTGTTGACTGGGAGAAATTCTGGGTAAAACCATATAACAAAAATGAGGTAAATCCGTATACAAGGACGAGAATCATATTGATGAATGGTACAGAATTTGAAAACGTGTGGTTTTCGCATCAGTTTTCGAGAAGCGTAGGTGATGATGAGCTTAGACGAAAGCTTGCATATATCAGGAAAAGTGAGCAACAGCAGCAGAAAATACTAACACATTTAAAGCCGGCAGATGAGTCGGCATTGGAGCATACCATAGGCTACGAGCAGCTTGCGGTTGACCTGACTGCTCATCTTGCAAAACGGGTAAATGACAAAAATATTAAGTCTGCGCTCGATTTTGCCTTGCTCGAGGACTTTGATCATTTGTACCGCTATGCAGATTATCTTGATTTTACCACAGGTGAGCACGCGGAGAAGCTTGTCGGAGGCTATACGGAAATCACACCGGGCAGACCGACTATTTCACACCATAGGCATCCATATGATTCAATACGATATCCGATGACGGATAAATGCCCTGCGACAATGGATGTGCTGGCTGCAAACGTAATCACAGCAGCAGAACAGCAGACTATGAACTACTATATGAACACAGCGGCACTCTGGCCGGATGAGATGGGGCGCAGGCTCTATCAGGAAATCGGAATGGTCGAGGAACAGCATGTCACACAGTATGGCAGCCTGTTGAAGCCATGCATGAGCCGCCTTGAAAATCTCCTTGTTCATCAGTATGTCGAGTGCTGGCTGTATTGGAGCTGTTATGAAACGGAGACAGATACAAGAATACGTGGCATATGGCAGTTTATGTTTGAACAGGAGCTTAAGCACCTGCATATTGCACTTGAGCTGCTAAGACAGTACGAGAAAAAGGATTGGCAGGAGGTCATCCCGGACGCTGAGTTCCCGGCTCCTCTTGTGCTGGAGAGCAATATTGAGTATGTCAGGTGTGTGCTTGGCAGTACGGTAAACGACACAGCATGTCGTGAAAGGTATGTGGATGTAAGAACCAATGCTCCTGAAACATTTATCAGATATCAGCGCCTGGTCAATGACCCGGTAAGAAATGTAATGAGCCATACCTTTATTGAGGATTATATCCGCAAAAACGGGGAGGATTATCGCTTTGAGGTGGCGCCAAATCCGGTGCCGGAGCTTCGTGACCGTACCAAGGATAATATATGTGTGGGAAGACAGCCTCTTTGCAGGAATCGGTATTAGAAGCCATTTTATATGCCATCTGTGGCATGTGATACCCGGCCCTGACGTTTTGTCAGGGCATTGCTGTGTAAAGAAGTATAACTCGATTGTATCTAAGCTATGGAGTAGCTTGTAATCATTGCTGGTCACACTGTTAGGTGTGAACAGTAACGAGTAAGGCTCACAGAAGCCGGTTGACGAAATAATATAGGTGTATTAAACTGTAATCGGGTTAGAGGAGACTAATTGCTTGCGGTTGTTTTACATTAAGTGCTTTTCGAGGTGGAGTCAGATTACGGGAATGCGTAGCATGTAGTAATCTGATTAATCATAAATGAGGGGCAAAATACCTTTTGACCCTCATATCATTATTATGAATTAACCAATAATTTTGTCAAGCGGTCAATACAAATTACAGCGCATCCTTCATTGCTTTAACATACTCACCGACATACTTTGGTGAAGCCTCACCATACTCATCGATTATCTTGATGATGGCAGAGCCCACAATGGCACCATCCGAGATATCTGCCATCTTCTTTGCCTGCTTGGGTGTTGAAATACCAAAGCCTATAGCACATGGCACATCTGTGTTTTCTCTGATTACCTTAACTATTGAAGCCAGATCTGTCTTAATCTCGCTTCTTGTACCTGTGACTCCGAGGCTTGAAATCACATAGATAAAGCCGGTTGCCTCCTTTGCTATCATCGCAATTCGATCCTTTGATGTAGGTGCGATAAATGAAATAAGGTCCACATTATATTTCTCGCAGAGTGGTAAAAACTCTTCCTTTTCCTCATATGGGATATCCGGCAGAATGAGTCCGTCAATGCCTATTTCCTTGCATGTACTGATAAACTTTTCTGCACCGTATGAGTAAACCACGTTTGCATATGTCATGAAAACCATAGGGATTGTGACATCTTTTCTCAAATCTCTCACAAGGTCAAAAACCTTGTCTGTTGTAACTCCGGCTGCAAGTGCCTTTATGTTGGCGCCCTGGATTACAGGTCCCTCTGCTGTAGGATCAGAGAATGGAATACCAAGCTCTATAAGGTCTGCTCCGTTTGCAACTGCTTCTCTTACGATTTTCGCGGTTGTCTCTAAATTTGGATCACCGCAGGTGATAAATGGTATAAATGCCTTGCCGTTTTCAAACGCACTTCTTATCTTACTCATAAATATTCTCCCCTCTGTATCTTGCTATTGCCGCGCAGTCCTTGTCGCCTCTGCCTGAAACAGTAACAACGATTATCTTGTCCTTGTCCATTGTAGGCGCCAGCTTCATGGCATATGCCACTGCATGTGAGGACTCGATTGCAGGGATGATTCCCTCTGTCTTTGCGAGGTATTCAAAAGCATTTACCGCTTCATCATCTGTTATAGGTACATATTTTGCTCTTCCGATATCGTGCAGATATGCATGCTCCGGTCCGACTCCCGGATAGTCAAGTCCTGCAGAAATTGAATAAACCGGAGCAATCTGTCCGTATTTATCCTGACAGAAATATGACTTCATGCCGTGGAAAATACCAAGACGGCCTGTATTTACTGTAGCTGCAGTCTCAAAGGTATCTATTCCTCTTCCTGCTGCCTCGCAGCCGATGAGCTCTACACCCTCATCCTCTATGAAGTTGTAAAAGCTTCCGATGGCATTTGAGCCGCCACCCACACATGCGATAACCGCATCAGGCAGTCTGTGCTCCTTTTCAAGCATCTGCTCCTTGATTTCCTTTGAGATGACTGCCTGGAAATCTCTTACGATGGTAGGGAACGGATGTGGTCCCATAACTGAGCCCAGGCAGTAATGTGTGTCCGAAATTCTCTTGGTCCACTCTCTCATTGCCTCCGATACGGCATCCTTTAATGTGGCTGTGCCTGATGTAACCGGGATAACCTCTGCTCCGAGCAGACGCATGCGGTATACATTGAGAGCCTGACGCTTTGTGTCCTCCTCGCCCATGAATACAACACATTCCATACCCATAAGGGCTGCGGCCGTTGCTGTTGCCACGCCGTGCTGACCGGCTCCGGTCTCAGCTATCAGTCGGGTTTTGCCCATTTTCTTTGCAAGAAGTGCCTGACCTAATACGTTGTTGATCTTGTGGGCTCCTGTATGGTTTAAATCCTCTCTTTTAAGGTATATTTTTGCTCCACCGAGATCCTTTGTCATCTTTTCTGCGTAGTACAGTCTCGATGGTCTTCCTGCATAATCGTTGAGAAGCTCTGTGAGCTCTCTGTTAAATTCAGGATCGTTTTTGTAATAATTGTATGCTTCTTCTAATTCTTTAACGGCATTCATGAGGGTTTCAGGAATGTACTGTCCTCCGTGAATACCAAATCTTCCGTTTGGATTTGTCATGATGTTTTCCCTTCTGATGTATATTTGTAAATATTTTGTTTTCTGTACTGAATAGTTACAGATATTCTTAAAACCATGAAGATACTTATATATCTCTATTAGCTTAATCGCAATTCATCAAGCTTAGCCTTTTTGTCGTCCGCTCTCATCAGCGTCTCTCCGATAAGCACTGCGTCAGCTCCGATTTCACGTATTGCCCTGATATCATCTGTGCTCTTTACACCACTTTCCGATACAAATATGATGTCATAGGGAATCAGGTCACGAAGCTTTCTGCTGTTAGCTGTATCAACTGTAAAATCCTTCAGATTGCGATTGTTGACACCTATTATTCTGGCACCGGCTCTTACCGCCATCCCTGCCTCTTTTTCATTGTGTATCTCCACAAGGGCGCTTATACCAAGGCTGTCGCAAATTTTTATGTAATCACCAAGCTGCACCTCTGACAGTATGGAGCAGATTAAAAGCACCGCAGCGGCACCGAGTGTCTTTGCCTGATATATCTGATATTCATCAACCGTAAAATCCTTTCGGATGCACGGAATCGATACCGTTTTTGCAATCTCCCTAAGATACTCATCCGAGCCTAAAAACCACTTCGGCTCTGTCAGTACCGAGATGCAATCCGCACCTGCCTTCTCGTATTCCCTTGCGATTTCAAGATATCTGAAATCCGGCTCTATGAGTCCCTTTGACGGCGAAGCCTTCTTGCACTCGCATATGAAGCTCAGGTCATCCTTTTTGAGTGCCTTTTCAAATGCAAAATCAGAAAGCTTTTCGTTTTTCGTCTGAATCGCGATATTTTTCATTTCCTCAAGGCTTATTTTTTTCTTGTCCTCTGCCACTCGAAGCCTTGAATATTCGGCAAGCTGGTCTAAAATATTCATCGGCTTACCTCGATAAGCTTATCGAGTGTCTCAAATGCTTTTCCTGAATCAATGATTTCTGCTGCAAGCTCGATACCCTCTTTCATGCTGTCGGCCTTTCCTCCTATATAAAGTGATGCGCCTGCGTTCATGAGTACTGCATTTCTCTTATGGCCCTTCTGTCCGCCTAAGATATCACGTACAATTTTCGCATTTTCCTCAGGTGTACCGCCTTTTAAATCCTCCTTTGTACAGCACTCAAAGCCGAAATCCTCCGGTGAGATTACTGTGGTTCTGAACCATCCGTCCTTTATCTCGCATATTTTGGTCGGTGCGCTCATGGAAATCTCATCGAGCTTATCCATGCCATATACTACCATTCCACGCTTTACTCCAAGGCTTACAAGCACCTGTGCAAGCGGCTCTACAAGATACTCATCATACACTCCCAGAAGCTGCATGGCCGGTGAACCCGGATTTGTGAGCGGTCCTAAAATATTGAATACGGTTCTAAAACCAAGCTCTTTTCTGATAGGTCCAACATATTTCATTGATGTGTGATATTTCTGTGCAAAGAAGAAGCACATGCCGACTTTATTTAAAAGCTCTACACATTTCTCAGGGCTCTGGTCTATGTTGACACCGAGCGCCTCAAGACAGTCTGCTGTGCCGCATAATGAAGAGGCTGCCCTGTTTCCGTGCTTTGCCACCTTCATGCCACCTGCTGCCGCAACAAGTGCAGAGGTTGTTGAAATGTTGAAGCTCTGTGCATTGTCTCCGCCTGTTCCTACGATTTCAAACACATCCATACCTGTTTTCACCTGTACCGCATGCTCTCTCATGGCTGCTGCACAGCCTGCGATTTCGTCTGTTGTCTCAGCCTTTGCGCTCTTTGTGGAAAGAGCTGCAAGAAAAGCTGCATTCTGGGTTGGTGTTGTCTCACCGCCCATGATCTCATTCATCACTGCATATGCCTCATCATATGTGAGGTCTTCTTTGTTTACGATTTTTACTATGGCTTCTTTGATCATGATTATGTCCTCCTGTATTCCGGTAATATTTCGTTTATAATTTTGTTTATGATTTTGTTCTGCTATTTGTTTTCAATTCAACAACTAATATATAAATTCATTAAACGCTGCAATTTTCAATTAAGCTTTGATAAAATTACTAAGCATCTGCTTTCCGTCAGGTGTCATGATTGACTCCGGGTGAAACTGCACGCCATATATCGGGTATTCCTTGTGCTCAACAGCCATGATCTCACCATCATCTGTAGTGGCTGTAATCTTTAGGCAATCAGGCATCGTGTCCGCATCTGCAGCAAGCGAATGGTAACGTGCTACCTTTGCTTTTTTCGGGCAACCCTTGAATAAAAGGCTTTCTGTGTCAAACGATGCATCCGATTGCTTTCCGTGCATGAGCTCCTTTGCATATGTAACTGTCGCACCGTATGCTGCGCATATCGCCTGATGGCCGAGGCACACGCCAAAGATTGGGATTTCCTTTCCAAGCTCCTTTGCCACAGCTATTATCACGCCCGCATCCTCAGGTCTTCCCGGTCCCGGAGATAAAATGATGCGGTCAGGCTTTAAAGCCTTAATCTCTTCAACTGTCATCTCATCATTTCTGATTACTCTGATATCAGGCTCTATCTCGCCGACTAGCTGATACAGATTGTAAGAAAAGCTGTCGTAGTTATCAATCAGTAAAATCATTCTTCCACCTCCTGTGAGACTTCCAGTGCCTTAAGAGAAGCCTTTGCCTTGTTTATGCACTCCTGAAATTCCTTCTCAGGGTCTGAATCCGCAACGATTCCCGCTCCGCTTCTCACGAAAACCTTGCCGTTTTTCTTGTAGGCAATACGGATTGCGATACATGTATCCATGTTTCCGGTAAAATCTATATATCCGATTGCCCCTCCGTAAATGCCTCGCTTGTTGTCTTCAAGCTCTCCGATGAGCTGGCACGCTCTGATCTTTGGTGCTCCTGAAAGTGTTCCTGCCGGAAGCACGGCCTCTATGGCATCGAGTGCGTCATATTCATCCCTGATCTCGCCTCTTACTGTCGAACCGATATGCATTACATGTGAATATCTCTCGATGGAATGAAGCTTTTCAACTTTTACAGTTCCGAATTTACTTACTTTTCCGAGGTCATTTCTTCCAAGGTCCACCAGCATATTGTGCTCTGCGAGCTCCTTTTCGTCTGCAAGAAGTCCTGCCTCAAGCTTTTTGTCCTCCTCTGCTGTGGCACCTCTCGGCCTCGTGCCTGCCAGCGGGAATGTGTGAAGCACTCCATTTTCAAGCTTCACAAGTGTCTCCGGAGATGCTCCAGCAACCTCCACATCGGTTCCCGAAAAATAAAACATGTACGGCGAAGGATTTATCGTTCGAAGCACGCGGTAGGTATCAAAAAGGCTTCCCTCAAACGGTGCGCTCAATCTGTTGGATAAAACTATCTGGAAAATATCCCCCTCTTTGATATGGTGCTTTGCCTTCTCGACCATCTCACAATACTGCTCCTTTTCAAAAAGCGGTGTGACCTCACCCAGCAGCTTGCCACCCATATTCTGTTTTTTCTCTCCGTGCATCAGAAGCTCCCTAAGCTGCTTTAGCTCAACAATCGCTTTGTTGTAGCCTGTTTCCGGAGCATCAAGTGACATATTTGCGATTAATATTATCTTTTGGCACAGATTGTCAAATGCTATTACCTTATCAAAAAGCATCAGATCAACATCCTTGAAATCCTCTGTGTCCCTTGCTTTTCCTCTGATGCTTTTCTCCTTGTAGCCCAGATAATCATACGAAAAATAACCTACAAGGCCACCTGTAAACGAAGGCAGATAATCAAATTTCGGACTCTTGTACTCTGAAAGAATCTGTCTGATGTACTCTGAAGGATTTTCCGTCTCCACCGAAAGCTTTCCAAGCTTCATATGACCATCTATACAGTTAATCTCAAGCTTTGGATCATATCCCAAAAATGTATATCTTCCCCAGGCTTCATTGGCCTGCGCTGATTCAAGCAGATAACAATGTGTTGAAACATTCTGCAGAATCCTCATAGCCTCTATAGGTGTGATAAAGTCTGATAATATCTCACAGCTTACAGGGAGAATGTCATACTTTCCGGTTTTTGCTATTTCTTTAACTTCGGTCAGTGTAGGTGAAATTTTCATATGCTTACCTCCAAATTTTGTGTGGTAGTGAACAAATGTCCAATGTTCGTTCGTGAACAAATGCCCAACATACAGCTCGAATTCGCCTCTTCGAGGCTTCTCCGCAGCTTACGCTGCTACAATTCTCGCTTTATGTTGTGCAGTCCAATGTTCGTTCGCAAGCTTGCATGCAAGCATGCAGACTTGCAAACTCCATTGTACTTCTTTGTTCACTAAAAAAACGCCCTTGACAGAATTTTAGTTCTGTCAAGGACGAATAATCTTAACTATCCGCGGTGCCACCTTGAATTCACGATAAAGCTCGTGCGCTTGGCAGGATACCAACATATCCCGGACAAATGACGTATGCCCTCACGTCGCAGAATACTCTGGATGAATGATAAATCCATTTGACTGCGCCCTCAGCGGTCCATTTGACAACTTGTTTCACACCTGATTCTCAGCACCACAGGCTCTCTGTAAAGGCATCATTGCCGTTATCTCCGCTTCAACGGTTTACAACTTATTTAATTGTCGAAACAGTTTAAACTGTTTTCACTTCTTTAACGATTTAATACTTTATCTCGCTAAATTTGTTTAGAGTTTATCACTCCTTTTTGTGTTTGTCAACATATTTTTGCCCCGTTTTTCTAATTATATACATTTAATTATTTTCAAAAACCATATTTAATGGCATTCTGTATAAAACATATTCCCCCATTATTTGATATATTTTGCATTGACATATTTCGTTGCCCTTGCCTGCCCCAATTTCATAACAGAACCTGTTTTTACCATTTTTCCAAGCACTGCTTCTACTGTAGACGGACTCACATCAGGAAGAATATCACAGATTTCGGCTTTTGAGACCGGAAGCACGCTGTTTAAAACTGTCTGCTCAACTCTTTCTGTTTTTTTAAGTTTTTTCCCATTTACAGTAGAAAATCTTTTGTCCAATTCTTTGTAACATTTATAGAGCATAGACAGAAAATTTTTCATATATTCAAAATATGAATTCTCATTTGTATGCCATCCTATAGATGACTCCTGCAATGCCTCGTAGTAAAAATCCTTTGACTCATTGATTTGTTCCTCAAAAGATACATATTTTCCAACATCATATCCACTTTTATAAAGTAAAAACAATGATAATAATCTGGATACTCTGCCATTACCATCAGAAAACGGATGAATACACAAAAAATCCAGTATCACACATGGGATCAGTAACAATTTGTTTATTTTTGGGTTATCCCTTGCATCCATATATGCAAGTACAAGCTGCTGCATTGCTTCGCCTGTATCTGCCGCAGAAACCGGTGTGAAGCGAACTCTACGCCTTCCTCTTTCATCAATCTCCATTATCAGATTGTCTTCCGTTTTGTATTTTCCTGACAGCTCATATCCTGCAAGATTTGTCATCGTTTCATGTATATGCAGAATCATATTTTCACTAAATGACATCTGATCATGCTTAGAATGTATCTCATCCAGTGCATCCCTATACCCTGCGATCTCACGCTCATCATGATTAAGAGGCGCACTGTCACCGTCAACAATCTGCTTTATACGTGCGTCTGTTGTAACAATACCCTCTATCGCATTAGAGCCTTTAACAGATTGTACTCTTGCAATCTTTTCAAGCTCAGTATATATACTTTTATTGCTTTCCTTTAGCGTATCTGATATAGCATTAAATGCAGTAATTGTTGCTGTAAGATTAACTATCTCAGCCGGTAATAAGCCCTCATCTAAAAAAGAATAGTCAAATATATGCATATTGTCCTCCTGTTATCTGCATATATTTTATCAAAAAATGTGCATATACTCAATCAGTATCTGCACATTTTTCAAGTAATATCATGCGTCCTACCAGCCCTGATCCATCAGCCAGTTATTCAAGCCTCTCTCCCGTCGGTTCGGATCTGTCTCATTTGAAAGTTCCGTGTACTCGCCTTTTATATTTCCATCAACAATAAAAAGTACCCTGCTGCACCGCGATGCCACCTTTGCGTCATGTGTCACCATAACGATCGTTGTTCCCTCTTTATTAAGTTTTACAAGTTCATCCATAACTTCATTTGAGGAAGTGCGGTTTAATGCTCCGGTAGGTTCATCCGCACCACTTTTCAGATCTATATAATATATTTTTCCCTGCTGTACACCTTCTGCCGTATCCTCTGCCAGCTTTCCTTCGTCCTGCTTACTAAGTAAAAACCGGTTATTCCCCATCATACTTGAACCGAGCAGTGCATCCTTTGCCTCCCCATCAAGTATTACTGAAAGTTTTACATTGCCATATGTGATCATAATCTTGTCCCTGGGCTGTAGATTATTTTTTTGCAGGAAATCTCCTGTCGCATATGCGTGTCCCGGCTCGATTGATGTTATCTTTTCATTTTTGCTGTCGAAGAATTTTAGCTTACTGTCCTCTATAGCCTGATACACAGTCGCATTTCTTGCTTCCAGTGCTTTTCCCTTCGTATCAGTCAGATCCGATTTATTTCCGAACACTACGTTTTCTTTCCGATACTCTTTTACGTCCTCCTGCTCCTTTAACACATCCTTTATCGGATCATCCGTGTCCGTTCCCATCATGATAACGACATAATCCCCGACTCCTGCTTTTTTTAGGAAATAATCTGTGCCGTTCATGACTGCTGCCACATTGCTAAGACCGCTCGACACAAACATCGTTGCCAGAAGTATAAAGGCAAACAGGATTACGTTCATTGTCTTTTTTCTTTTCAGATCTTTTTTCAATATTTGGAAAAACATATTTTCTCCTCTCTGTAATATGTATTGTTACGTTGTATTCATATTACATGGGAAATTATTAAATAATCCTTAAATGCATTTTATACTTTATGGATTACTACTGTAGCAAAAAATTCATTCTCCTTTATTTCTGCAAATATCTCTCCGTCCATCATGTGCATAAGCTGTCTGCATATGTAAAGTCCAAGCCCTGAGCCTTTCGCATTTCCCACGTTGCTTCCGCGGTAAAATGAGTCAAACAGATGAGGAAGTTCATCTTCCTTTAATGTGCAGCCGCTGTTTTTTACCGTGATAAGACAGCAGTCCTCCTCCGTGGAAAATGAAATCGTGATATATTTTCCATCACCGTATTTTAAGGCATTTTCCATAATATTCTGTAACACCTCGATTAGCCTGTTGCTGTCTCCACACAGCAGACAGTCCAAGTATCTTTCAACCTCAAATAAGGTATGCAGATTTGAAAGTTTGTCCGTATAATATGCATTTATATATTCCATCACAGATGACAGATAGACCTCGCCCATTTCTACCGTAAGGTTTAAAAATTCATCCCTCGATGCAGCCATAATCTCGGTTACATATCCCTCCATCTCTGTTACGTTTTTGTCAATTCCTGCATATACCTGTGCTCTTTTTTCCGGTGTGTCATAGAGATTTTCAGATAATGCTTTGTTGTACAACCGAATCGCTGAAAGCGGAGTTTTAAGGTCATGTGCCAATGAAAGTATGAGCGTCTTTTTCTCTTTTTGAAGCTCAAGCTCCTTTTCCCTGCTGCTCTCTAAATTATCGCGCAGCATATCCATTCCCCACAGAAATCTACCAAAGAATTTGCTCTTTTCTGCCTTGATAGGGACAGATAAATTTCCCTTTGCCAGCTCCTCCGTAAGCGACATCATCCTATGGAAAGGCTTTAATATCTTTTTTCCTATGTACATCACTAAAAAAACAGACAGTAAAAACATGATTCCCATACCAACATTCATAAGGATCAATGTTTTGTGGTCTGTCTGTGTATAGATTACTTTGTATATTGTGCCTGTTTTTTCCTGAGTTCTACTTATTCCCGGCTCATTGATATGTGCCATGATAAAAAAGAGCACATTTGATATTGCGATCAGTATCAGCTCTATACCAAGGAATATCCCGGCAAATTTTCTGTATTTATTCATATCTGTATCCTGTTCCCCACACTGTTATGATGTGCTCCGGTTTCTTTGGATCTTTTTCCGTTTTCTCGCGCAGCCACTTTATATGTACTGTCAGAGTCTGCGGCTCGGATTCGCTATCGCTCCCCCATACACTGTTAAACAGATAATCTTTTTTAAGGGTAATGCCCTTATTCTCCACCAGAAGCCTCAATAACTGAAATTCCTTTTCCGTGACGCTTACCGCTTTCCCTTCAACGGTCAGTGTCTGCGTTACCGTATTTAATTTGAGGTTATTGCATATGATCTCCTCGCGGGCATATTTGCGTTTGAATATACCGTTTATCTTTGCGATCAATATATCCACATCAAACGGTTTGCTGATGTAATCGTCCGCTCCAATCTGCAAGCCTTTAAGCGTGCTTTCCTTATCGGTTTTGGCACTTGCGATAAGTATGTGTGTGTTAGAGGTCTCTCGTATCCTCGAGCAGACCGAAAAACCATCAAGTCCTGGCAAACCGATATCAAGCACCAAAAGCTTTGCTCCGTACTGCTCAAATATCGATAACGCCTTTTCCCCTGTATCTGCAAGGCTTACTGTGTAGTTTTCTCTTCTTAAGAAATCACATAGCAATGTGCCTATTTCTTTGTTATCCTCTACTATGATAATGTCTGGCATTTTTCTCTCTTCTCCTATAAAATATACTCCTCAGAATAAATCCAGCATATTATCGAGATAAATGTGCTCTCTGACATGTATCTGATACTGTGGTTTCGTCATATAGTAAAGCAGAAATTCAAGTACCATGGCACTTCCAAGCCCTCTGCCCTCTATTTTAAAATTGCTAAAGCCCATCGGCAGATAAGTGTTTTTTATATCATCTATTCCGATAAAGCCGGGATTTTCCATTGCCTTTGAAAAGAGATATCCCTGCCCAGCATCAGGTGCAGTACAATAATGCTCCGGGCAATCCTCGCCCAGATTTTTACGGCTAACCGTCTCGTAGCATTTCTTCCTGTCCGTGCAGCCAAACCAGCAGCACTCATTGCACAAAAATTCTACTTTTTCCTTTTGATGCTGTGATAATGCTTTCAGTTTATCAAATGATTTGTTCAACCTGAAATCCGGTACCACATAGCGGAAAACCTCTCTGTTTAGCTCATTTTCAAGTTCACAAAAATTCGTGAGAACCTTTGTGGTTGAGGACACAAAATAAAAGTTAGGATAGTTTTCTTTTATGTAATCAAGCAGAATATCTGAGTAGATGATTATGCCGTTTTGGCTTTTTCCCCTGCCATTACTTATGCTATATTCATCATTGCATCTGTCATCACTATCTATATGGTATTTTGTATTCTTACTACTATTGTTACTGAATATCCAACACAACTCATTACATCTTCTATCTGAAAGATATTCTTCCGTAACCAGTGAATTGCTAAAGGTAAGTCTCGCGGATATCCCATATTCCTGCATCAGCTTAAGCACTTCCTCCGGATCGTGCTCACCAAAACCGACGCGGCCTCCGCCCCATATGCAGTCTGCCGGTGCACCGTATATTGAGCCTATGTCGCACCAGTCATAGAAATATTCCCTATGCTTGCGGTACAGTGGGAGAAATTCTTTGTATAATTCATAAAATTCAAACAATCCCGGTAGATGATAATACGCTTTCATTTTGACTCCTTATTTTAATCCGTACCAGACTCTCAACAGACTCTAGTATACTTCTCCCAAATGTAAGTGTAAATGGATTTTGCATATCGGTCTCCCATTTTTGTAGTAACTGGTTGCTGTTATACAATAAATCCCAGAGCGTATTGTATGCTTTGATAGCATATCAATATCACGCTCCGGGGTTTCTATTTACGCCTGATTTAGTTTAAGAAATTCTGTATGATAACTTCCTCTGCCTCTTCCTCTGTAAGTCCGAGTGTGCGGAGCTTGAGAAGCTGCTCGTCGTTTATCCTGCCTATTGCTGCCTCATGGATGATAGCTGCATCGATATTTTTTGCCCTGATCTCAGGGATTGAACCGACCTCTGCATGATCCATGATGATAGAATCACACTGGATATGAGCCTGGCATTTGCTGTTGCCGATGGCGTTTGGATGGAAGGTCTGGACTGAGTTTCCTTTTCCTACGGATCTGGAAACAATCTGCGCAGAGCTGTCCTCTCCGTTTAACTGCACCTCGATGTTCGACTCTGCCTTCTGCTCTCCATCTGTCATGAGACGCTCTGTGACATAGAGCTTTGCGTCCTTTCCAAGCTCCACATTGGTCTCACGGACTGTAGAATCAACACCCTTTATCTGTGCTGTATCGAGTGTGAAAACAGAATTCTCACCCACAAATATATTTGTTACAGGGTTGAGTACTCTCGCACCTGTTCCGTTTCCCTCTCCGTAGTGCTTTTCCTCATAACGTACATTCGCATTTTTGCCTACATGGAAGGTATGGATGCCGTCGTGTCTGCTCTCGTTGCAGCCGCTGTTGTGGATTCCGCAGCCTGCCACAATCCTTACATCTGCACCATCCTCCACATAGAAATCGTTGTATACAAGGTCTGTCATGCCTGATTTGCTGAGCACTACAGGGATATAGACTGCCTCTCCGTCCGTCTTTCCATCAATATAAATATCAATGCCGGGCTTGTCCGTCTTTTTCTTTATCTTGATGTGCTCGCTGTCTCCGTGGCAGATTGATGTGCCGTTTTCACGCAGATTAAAGGCACCGGTCTGACTGAATTTATTATCATTTATGACGTCCAATACGCCCTCTGTTACGTTGTCAAGCTTTACCATATTATGCTCTTCCCTCCAGTCTCTCTACGCATTTGTGACATTTCTGTACACCATTGAGATAAGGCAGCACCTCGTCCTTTGTGCCAATTTTCTTGATTTCTCCGCCATCAATTATCATGATGCGGTCTGCCATATTAATGATTTTCTCCTGATGTGAAATCACTATGAGGCTCTGCTTTTTCTCAGTATGGATTTCCTCGAATTTCTGTATGAGCATTGAAAAGCTCCACAGATCGATTCCGGCCTCCGGCTCGTCAAATATGCAAAGCGAATGCTCCTTGGCAAGCACTGATGCAATCTCAATTCGCTTCATCTCTCCACCTGAGAGTGTGCCGTCAATCTGGCGGTAAATGTAATCCTTTGCACAGAGTCCTACCGCGGTGAGAAGGTCGCAGCACTCCTTGTCTGAAAGCTCATCCTTTGCGGCAAGCTTGAGCAGCTTCATGACTGTCATTCCCTTAAATCTCGGTGGCTGCTGGAATGCAAAGCCTATTCCCGCATTTGCCCTGTGATTGATGTCGAGCTCTGTGATATCCTGTCCGTCAAGTATGATCTTTCCGCTGTCCGGTGTCTGAATACCTATCAAGGTCTTTGCCAGAGTGGATTTTCCACCTCCGTTTGGTCCGGTGATGACAAGCATTTCTCCGTCATCTACCTGAAATGATATATTGTTCAGAAGGCATTTCTTTCCGCCCTCATCATCTACGTTTAAAGTTAAATTTTCTGCTTTAAGCACGATTTTCACCTCATTTTTATTTATGATACAGCATAAAATCCGTCTCCTGCTGTTCTTATTACTTTTTCCGTTTACCGTTCACATTCACACATTAGTATGCCCGGCAATGATTACAGTATAACATAATAGTAAACGTTTACAAGGTATAAACTCTCTGGTACTCGCTAAAATACATATTGTGGCTTTTTATAAAAAGTTTGCTTATCTACTAATTTCCCTTATCATTGAATACTCATTGCACAAGGTTCCGTCATTTTGTCTGATAGAATTAAATTTGATGCCAGTTATCCTGAAGCCCATCTTCTCATAAAGTGCTCTCGCCCTGCTATTGCCCTCAATAAAATCCAATTCCATCTGCAATATATTCGGATTGCTTTCTGCTATTTTTATCATTTCCCGGAACATTCTCGTTCCGATCCCCTGATTCCAGAATTCGCTCAGCAAACCGATTGCCACATTTGCCCTGTGTCCGGTTTTCGCGCGTTTATTCCACCAGACCATGCAATTTCCGGCAATTTTTCCATCTGCTTCACAAACCATCAGCGTATGTGTATCCGACAAATTGCAGCTATTTATGAAATCAATCTCCTGCTCGATGGTCTTATTCTCACATTCTTCCGGTGTCCTCAGTAAGAAATCCGTTTCACCGGTTGACTTTTTCATGTACTCTATAAGAGCTTTGGCATCCTTTTCATTTGCACTTCGCAAAATGGCAGTTCTGCCGTCTTTTAATTTAAATTCGATATCTTTTATTATCATATTTTCTATAGTACCAACTTCCTATTGATTTATCTTTGGAAAAATCTTCCGAGAGAACTAATTTAAATGTAAAAAATGTAAAACCGGGCACGATATCCTGCCCGGTTTACACTATCCATAATAACTGTTAAGCATCACACCTTGCATATTCACAAAAAGTTCATTGCAGGTGTCTTCTCGCTTCTTAGAAAGCTTCATAAAACGCTTTGTCTTAGAAAACTCCGTCTATAAAGCCCTTCATATCATCCTTAGACACAAGACCAATCTGCTGACCGGCAACCTGACCGCCCTTGATTGCAATAACTGCAGGAATATTCATTATACGATACTCTCTTGCCAGATCAGGATTCTCGTCCACATCAATATTGTAAAACTCCACATCTGTGATTTCATCAGAAAGCTGCTCCATTACCGGCGCAAGCATCTTGCATGGACCGCACCACTCTGCCGAAAAATCAACAATGATAGCCTTATTATTTTTAACCTGTTCAAATTCACTGCTATTAATCTTCTTTACCATAGTTGTTCTCCTTCCATCTGTCGAACGAATTATTTTCGTTGCACCTATACAGCAATAAAAAATAACTGCTATACTATAGTACACCAAATAAGAAATAACAATGCATCAGAAACTTATTATTCGATGTACTAGCACTACTATAATACATAAATCAGATTATGTCACATAAAAATATTATAAACCGTAAAATTTATCATTTATCACGATTAATTCTTTTTGTGCTCTGCCATGTAGGCCTCTATATCCTCTGTGGTTCTGATGATATCCTCCGACAGACACACTGCACCGTCCTCGGTGATAAGCACATCATCCTCAATCCTGATACCGATTTCCCATTCATCTATATACAGTCCCGGCTCGTCACTGATGATTGCTCCCGGACGAAGCCTGCTGTTTGAGTCAACTGTCACGTCATGCACATCAATTCCCAGATGGTGTGACACGCCATGCATGTAATACTTAGAAATTTCTACAGAATTCTTTATCAGTCCAAGTTTCATAAGCCCGTCTGCAAGCACATCCTTACATACTTCATTTAATTCCTTTGTAGTCATTCCCGGCTTTGCAACCTCGACAATCTTTCGGTTTGCGGCGAGCACGATATCATAAACCTGTTTCTGGCGCTCGGTAAACCTGCCATTTACCGGATATGTTCTCGTAATATCCGAATTGTAGCCATCTATTCTGGCTCCAAGGTCAAGAAGAACCAGTGTTCCATCCTCCATCGTCTCACGATTTGTGTCATAATGAAGCATTGTTCCATTCATTCCGCTTCCGGCGATTGTAGGGAACGCTGTCCACTCTGCCCCACCGCGTCTTATGATATATTCAAAGTCTGCCTGTGCCTGATATTCCTTCATGCCAGGCTTTAAATTAGCCATCACATTGCAGAGTCCGTCCTTTGTGAGAGCGATTGCCTTTTTGGTCAGCTCAATCTCATCCTCATCCTTCTGCATACGTTCCTCTGCCACAAGCGGGAAAAGATTCTTCACAGCAACTCCCGGATAGTCTGTCTTAAATTCATTGGCTTTTACCACATTGTAATCCGGCAAATCCACTTTCTGATGACGATACGTGTCGAAATATGCTGTGTATACATCCTCACGCGTCATTATCCTGTCCAGCGTGCTCTCAAGCTCATAAATATATTCTACTTCATCAATTCCTGATATTTCCTCGGCTTCCTCCATAGTCACCTTTCTGCCGTACCAGCGCTCCATCGTAGGGTCTGCCTCCTCTATGAAGAGCATTGTCTTAGCAGGCTCTACACATTTATCCAGGACAAGGACCATGTTGTCACGTCTAAGTCCGGTCAGATAGAAGAAATTGCGGTTAGCCTGTGCTGTAAATAAATCATACTCATCTGCACTCACATGGTGCTCGATGCCTGAGTACAATATTGCTATAGAATTGTCCTCCATCTTGTCTAAAATTCTTTGTCTTCTGCTTTCAAAATCCATTTTGCTGCCTCTTAATTTCATTATTTGTAATGCCTGTCCCCAAAAAGGATCTGACATTCATACGCCCTTACGTTATCACAATATGTGTATTTTTACAAGCCATTTGAACCCGCTAATACAGGAATCAAAGGTTTTCTATATTTATATATTTTCTTTTTCTAAATTCAGACATAAAGAAAACCCTTGAAAATACTGGATTTCCAAGGGTTTTGATGTTCTTTTGATATTCGGTTGAATTATCTCTTTGTTAACGTTTTGATAGCTTGAAAAGCCCGAAAACAAGGGATTCCTTACATCAAATGTTGCATACGTGTTTTACACGGTAGACTATCCAAGGCATCCCACGACTTCTCTGTATGTTACAATCCGCATATAGCGTTAATCGAAAGGAGCTACTTATGACTAAAATAATCTTTACAATGTATAACCCTAAAACCGACTGCGTTGGGGTTAGTCTCAACGATGAAATCCATGTCTCTTTTAACTGCAAAAAATGCAATGCTTCCGTTCGTCTGGAAGAGCCTTCTGATATTGCTTACCTTACAAGGCTTGCTAGAGAAGAACCGGGACTGTATGCCAAATTGGCTTCCAGAAATGGTGGCTTGCAAGGATATGTTGATGCTATGGGGGAGTTTAATTAGAGACCCCTTGAACCTAATTAAACTCCAAAATACTCTTGTACATCACTATTTACATTTACGCTCTTATAATAATTATCAAACTCTTCGACATCTGAAAAGTATTTTTTATTTGATTCCTTTGTCTTAACAAAACTTTCGAATGCTTTCCATTGGCTCAATAATTCCATCAATCTTTGCGTTATATTTTCTTCACTCCACTCTTCATCTCTATATTGTGCTACATATGCTGAAAGCACAGCAAACTTTCCATATCTAATTGCATTCCCCCATTCTGCACTATTATAATCATTTTTCTTATGCAATTTTTCAAGACATAAAATTTTTTTGTGTATAAGATAAGAATAGACTGCCCTTTCTGCACTTATACCGCTTTCCATAATTGAATCAAAAACATCCTTCTTAAATATTTTATCTCCAGAATTATTTCTTGCTTCTCCACATTTACCATGATATGCCCATATCACTTTTAACATAATATCTCTTTTTATAATCATATCATTTTCAATAATTTTCTTTGATAATGCTTCTTCGAACTCTCCTGCTTTTCTTTCATAAAAATATCCAAACTTTTCAAAAATATCAGTTTGCAGATTAATTTGCACAGATTGATTTGCTCTCCTGTCTGCTTCATCTATCTTTGTTTGCCTATTTGTTGCATCTGATATCTTATTGACAAAATCTCTATACTCTTTATTTTTTCCTTCTTCCTGATAAATTGAAATTACTTTTAACAACACCTTTTTTGCTTTCAATTTATTTACTAGTTCATCATCTGCATTATCTAAAATTTTAGCTAAAGTGAACGCTGTTTGCCCGCCATTTATTATCTGTGGGTCTTCTATTGTGACTTTTGTTGTATTATTCTTTCCCGTCCTTGTTGTACTTTCATATTGAGAACACACCAAGGTTATTCCATTATTCAAGAGAGAAAAATCACTATTATTCTCGTTTACACTCGTTTCTATTGATCTATTTACATTGTTTTTTCGCAATGACAAATAATTTCTTGGATTATATTCCAATATAGAATTCTTATACTTTCCTATCATTTTTGCAATATCAATTAAAGGGACAAATAGCAGAGAAACATCACAATCCCCAAAACTAGTTGTAAAAGTTTCATTTACTTCCTCAATTTTATCTTCAATATCCATTGAAATTACAATTCTTTGATTCTTATAATATGTACTACTACACACTGGAAACACGAGTTCAGAATATGTTTTTTCATAATTGAAAATTTCCTTTTCATAATTCCCAAATAGTCTTTGCAACAACCTTTCGCTACTCAAATTGGCCAATATTATAATTTTATATTTATATCTAGGTAAATCTGATATTTTTGATAATTTTGCTTGAAATCCTTTGATTTTCCCGTTGTATGCTACTCCGTCTTCTCCCTCAGGTTCACCATCAAGAATTCTATCAATCTCCATAGCAGTTAATTCATCTGCTGAGATTTCCTTATTTTCAAAATTTGTACTATTTGCTCTAAACTTTGATTGAATCATATATATTATTTTCTGTTCTTCATCAATATAATACGCATCTAATCCACCATCCGCACTTCCATCTGTAATATAATCGTGACGTGTTTTGAAATCAATTATTCCAAATTTAACTAATAAAAACAGATGTATATATGCTTTTGAACGAATTGAATCAATCTCTTGCTCTGTTTTTTTCTCTAAATGATAACTTTTAAAGTTTTCTGGTGCTGTATTACATATATTATCCAATACTTTAAGCATTATTGTATATTTACTCACGTTCCCATCCTTCTTTCTTCTTTTGATCATCATATTTAAGTACTAATTATATAAGCTTAGCACTTTCAAACTCTTTTTAAAGCATATTTTATCCTCTATTCAATCGTCTTCGCTGCAGCTTCTTCCAAATACTCCTTGCATCTGCACATACTTTCTGCTCGAAGCCAAGAATATCTACTAATATCTTCTTGTCCACTATATCTAGTGCATCTTCAATATTTTGATTGTTCCTTACAATTGAATCAATTTGCTCCAACAGATCCCGTATTTCTTCAATAGGAACCATATCTAACTTCGGTACATAAATATTTCCCACTTCGCCCGGAAGGATTTCTAGCACACCACCACCATAACTTCTTCCACAAAGCTCAGTAAATGCAAAAGAAATACTGTTGTAGTAAGATAAAATTGCTCGCTCCGGTTCAATACCTTCATTAAATTTGATTCTATGCATCGTGTCAGTAGATACTGCCTCACACTGATTCAAAACAAATTTAGGATACAAATTGTTTCTGCGTAAAAAGAATGCATCTGGCACCCATATAGACGGAATACGATACCATCTTTCTCTGATAGAACATTTATAGCCCTTATTCTCACCATTCCTTTCACCCATCTTAATATATTCCTTGTGCTTTTTAGGATAATGCTTATATTCGACATCCGGAAAATCAATTAAATAAGCCGCTTTATTTTTATTTACATTCTGCATCCAGTCCTCGTGCTTAAAATATATGCTGTTTGCATGAGAACTTCTCCCAATTAACGGTCTTACAACATCTTGCATCTGATACTTTTCTACAGTTTTTCGTTCCACAGAAAAATATTTATTATTACCTGTTGTAATTCCAACATTGATTAATGCAATATCTGACAACTTTTGAAAACGTTTATCTTCTCTTATTTGTTTAACTAAAGTGTTTTCTTCAACATTGGTAAAATACTTTGTCCATTTTTCATGTACATGCTGTAACTTTTGAAATCCATTAGCATTAATATCAAATGACTTTAAATCCCCTAGGTTATTTAATTCTACAATACGAATACCTTTTTCTTCATCACCTTTTTCACCGATAAAAACGACAATTTCCTGTTCGATATCAGGAAATACAAGTTCCTCAAATGTAATAAGCGTAATTTTAGAAAGATTATTGGACAAAAAAAGTCTTAAATCTTCTGCGTATGCAACCTGCATGATTTCAGCCGGAATTACAAACGCTATTTTACCATTGTTACTTAACATATTTACACAAGAAACAATAAAACCAACCCATGTATTTACGAGTTTATTAGCCTTCATTCCTTGAGATATCAATATATCAGACATTAACTCTCTCTGATGTTCTTCCAAATATTGATACCTGATATACGGAGGGTTTCCTAATATCAAATCGTAATGAACAGACTCCCTATTAGCTTTATAAAAGTCGAAAAAATCCTCATTTATCACTTTAACATTTTTATAGGCTTTCATTCTTCCTTCGACTTTTTTTGCCTCTACTCCGTCAATTTCAACAGCATCTATACTCGCATACCGTTTAATACAATCAGATTTAATTAACGCATCCAAAAATACACCATCTCCACAGCTTGGCTCCAGAACATTCTTACAATCCATTCTGCTTGCAAACAGTTTAACCATCATCTCTGCTAATGGCAATGGAGTATAATAGGCACCTCTAAGCTTCTGTACTGAGCTATCTTCTTTTAACTTCATATGATCACCTAAAAATTCTGCTGATAAACTTTAGTTATCATTTCCTCATTCTTCTTTATCAGCCTATTCTTTTCCTTTTCTAACACATTCTGTGTCGCTTTATCTTTCCTACTTAACAATTCTTCGTTTAACTCATCAATTCGTCTTGTATTAGATACAACTTGGTCGTATAATTCCTTTTGTTTTTTATCTGCAAAATCCAACTTGATAAACGGAACCATTGGCAATGTATATGTTCCTCTTGCTATAAAGCCACCTTCAAAATCACTACCAATTGATTGTAAATACCAATCTGTCCATGGATGTGATAACCATGCATGTATGTACTCTAGCTGATACTCACTGTCTTCTTTCAAAGATATTCCCACATACCCTGCTGTTCCACCGGAAGCAATTAAGTAATGGGTTTTATCCATAAGATACAACGGATCATCTTTTTTACGATTAACTCCAACAATTATTTTATCTCTATTATTAAGACTTGTAATTGCTTGACTTCTTCCATAACGATACCATTCGTCTTTATCAGAAACAATAGGTTGCACATCTCTATTTCCACCTAATGATTTTGGCAACAATGTATCTTTATGTTCTAATAAGTATTCCCACGCATGCGGATATTGTGTTTCCATTATATTCTTAGTGATAAAACTTCCATTTTCATCATAAGGAAAAATATTGTAATTAACCTTAACTTGATTAATATCACTATAAGTATCCAATGCACCTTGTTCCGTTCTGGTAGGTTTAAAATATAATCTCAGAATTCCTCTTTCAATCATATATTCCTTATCCCGAACTCTGAACTTCACATAATTTTCATCCTCAGATACAATTGTTTTACCTTCAATCTTATATACTTTTTCTGCACTTGTTTGAATTCCATTATATATGTCTACAATATCAGCCAAAGAAACTATTTTTGCTTTAGCTTTTTTCATCATATTCAAGTACACATCATCATCTAACACCAGCCATGGTGAATCATCATTAATATTTGAATTTTCAGCCCATGGCATACAATTCAAACTTTGCTTAGGAATAAGACTATATTGTTCAACCTCATCATTCCACAAATATGCTACATTATCCACTGTCCTATATGCTAATTTTTCCACATTTGTTGTACCCACTGTAAGAATCGAACTATATATTGTCTTATCTTTAAATAATTGAACAGCGCCAAAATCGTCAAGTTTAACAATCTTATCTTTAATCATAAGTCGAAGTTTCTCTGCTGATTCTGTGTGTAGAAACTTATTTGGCACAATATAACACATTAAGCCATTTTCATTAATCAAATCCAGCGCCTTTTCAATAAACAAATAATATTTATCAAACTGTTTATGAGAACTTCCATACTTCTTATAAATTTTGACTTCTGCGTTGGTATGAAGTTTTTTAATATCTTCTGTCTTAACATAAGGCGGATTGCCAATAATTACATCAAACTTATCTCCACCATTGATTTCCTGCCAATCAAAAGGACGTATATTTATCAAATCCTCCGTTGTAATGTTTAATCCCTCAACATCTTCATCCGTCACCAATGAATTACCACATTTTATATTTTCTTCCAAATCCGGCAATATAGGTTTGCTACCCATAACAGATGGTTCCGTTTCATTTTCAATCAACTTCAATAATAAGGAAAATTTACTAACTTCTACTGCATGGATATCAATATCTACACCATAAATACAATTTGTCAAAATCGCTTTCTTGTCAACTAAAGGCAGTTTCTCTACACCCTCTTCCACCACCAGTAAATGTGCTTTATCATTTAGCTTATACCACTCAGTACAGAAATCGACCAGATATTGGTATGCTTCCTCGAGAAAGATACCCGAACCACATGCAATATCAGCAATTCTCAAACTCAAAATTTCTGGAGGCGTCTTTCCCTTACATAATGGCTCTAATGTATTTTTTACCATATATTTCACTATTTCCACTGGCGTACTTACTACTGATTTATACAAATATTCCTTCTTTTGCGCTAGTGTAATTTTTCCATCTTGCAATACGAGACTTTCAGCCAAAAAGGATTCGTATATTTTTCCCAATATACTTGGTTCAATAATCGTAAACATATACGGTGTCTTCGGATAATACAATGACTCTATCATCTCAAAAATAATATCACAGCTCAAATCAAAAATTGGACTATCATTTTTGAACAATCCTGAATTGTAGCGCTTATCTGCCTCCTTAAAAACAGTAGTTAATACCTTCTGCAAAGATGCCCTATCTTCCACTGTTTCGTATAATTTCATGTATAAAGGTAATTTTCTATCCTCACAGATTCTTAGGAAAATAATTTGATTGATAAAATCTTGTACTGTATCATTAAGCACACTAATATTTCTATAGTCCTCTTTGTTTTCATACAGATAACTACCAATATCAAGTCTCCATTTATTAATTTGCTTAAGAAAAGTTTCATCGATTTCCGTACTATATCTTGTATCACTCTGAAAATTTGATTTAATCAATTCATCGTATTGTCCAGAATATACATTATCTCTGGAAATCAAATCTGCAATTTCTTGGTACTTATCCACATATACTTCGTAGCTATATTTTCTATACAACGAAGTGTTTGCACTATCTCCTTCTTCCGGCTTGTTCGTGGTATCATAAATGAGGAGATTTTCAAAGTTTGTCAATATTGCTAATGCATGATTAGCATTCCAACCATATTTTCTAGTCTGCATTGCAGGCTCAAACTCAATAGTTATATCAACACTTGGCTTCTTTGCTTCAACAAAAAGCTTAGACACACCATTTAATGTCAATGTATAATCCGGTCTTTCCGAGCTATTAGAAAACTTCTCTACTACAACCTCTTTATATTGAGGCAATTTTCCTTTTTTATTATGTACATCCCAACCAAAACATTCCAACAGCGGACTAATATATTCATCGCGACATTCTGTCTCATTGTAAGCATTTTTAGCGTCATGATAATAACTCATGCTTTCTTTATACTGCATTATTAATTGCTTTAACCTTTCAATGTTCATATAACAGCCTCCTCCTTGCTCTTAATAATCAGTGCCCAAACACATAATCCCACTAATCTATCGCACTACGTCCGCTCTTTACCCAAGCGTCCAATTCAACTCTTTTAAATTTCCATAATTTTCCTATTTTATGTGCTGGAATATCAGTTTTTTTAATCCAATTTCTAATAGTGTCTTTTGTCACATCCAAATAACTAGCTGCCGCTTCAATTCCAATCCAATCTTCCATATAATTATCCATAGCATAAGTTCTCCTATTCTTTAAAACACTATCAATAGTATAGCACATATGTTCTGTGTTTTCAATGTGTTTTTGTGGTATTTCATAGCCTTTCTTAGTACTATATTGAAATAGGAGCACCGTTCATCAGCTTCCTCATAATCCAGCTGCTTAACCGCTACTCGCATGTATAAAGTATCATACTCATGCACAAGCTGTTTCTTTTCACGCTCCAACTGCTCATTCTCCTGTTGCTTTTCATCAGCCTGTTCCTTCAATTCGTCGTAACGAATTTCCTCTTTTAACACCTTATACTCCATAACCGATAAATCATGATTGCGACCTTTTGACTTTTCTCTTATCTGTTCTCCAAGAACAATTCTCGCTCTCTCATTTGCGAAAGCTCTTAATTTATCCTGAAGAACTATCGAAAGCACATCTTTGCGGAATTTATAGCAATTATTTTTTAATCAAGGAAAGGAGATTATTTATTATGACAAAAACATTAGAATTATCAATCAACAGTGGACGAGTTTATGCAGGAATGAGCCAGATTTTAAAGGCAAAGCAGGAACTCAAGAACAAGGTACAAGAAATTTATAGCGACTCGAAACTATCTGACGAGGGCAAAAAGCAATACGAACTGTCATGGCGTAACAAATATGAGGAAACCTGCAAAAAAGCAAGTGCAGATATGCAGAAAGCCATCAACGAGTTACAAAATGCAGTAGTTACCGATGAATTTAGACCTAGTCAGGAAATGAGAGACACAATCGACTTTATACAAACGATGAAAGCAGGTGGTTGCTTATCTGACAGAATACTGAATGAACAGTTATCCAAATTCAGAGGTGAGGAAATGAATCTGATTTACTTGAGGGAAAAACTGAAAGACTGCATTGGAACGGCACCATTTGATAAACTCACTTTTAGTGGATATTCAAAAGCGGATATTGACAAGCCTGCACAGTTTATTCCTCCGGACAGATATTTCAACCAGTTACGAGAATCCCTTGAAAAATCGGATAATACAATGACTGATTATCTTATGGGTGGGCTTGAATCAAGATTGGGCATTGAATCAGCAGACGGAAAGCGATATAAGCAAGAAAGACAAGCAAGTGTGAATGGTACGTCACAGCTTATATAATTCATACGCAAGAAACAATGAAATTTACGTCAAATTTGCGTTTTAAGTGTTGAGGTGTACATTTATTACTCTAGCACCAAAAAACGCAAATATGCGTGAATTATAAAGCAAGTTACTTTATAAAAGTTATAAACAAGTTATCAACAATATAAAAAGTGAGAATATAATTGTTTACGCATTAAAAAAACAGGTAGATTCATTAAAAATCTACCTGTTAAACATCAAATAAACATCATTTTCAAGATGCAATTCTCTGAAACCTTTGTAAAACAAGGCTTTCCAGTGAAATAATATTATCTCTTTGAGAACTGAGGAGCTCTACGAGCTGCTTTGAGACCGTACTTCTTACGCTCTTTCATACGTGGATCACGTGTTAAGAATCCAGCAGACTTAAGAACCGGTCTGTACTCTGAATCTACCTGAAGGAGTGCACGAGCGATTCCGTGACGGATTGCTCCGGCCTGTCCTGTGTATCCACCACCACGAACGTTAACTAAAACGTCAAACTTGTCAACTGTCTCAGTTGCAACTAATGGCTGGCGAACAACTACCTTTAATGTCTCAAGACCAAGGTACTCATCGATATCTCTTTTATTAATTGTAATCTTTCCTGTTCCAGGTACTAAATATACTCTAGCAACAGATGATTTTCTTCTTCCTGTTCCGTAATACTTTGTAGTAGCCAATTTACTTTACCTCCTATTAAAACTCTAATGTCTCAGGCTTCTGAGCTGCATGTTTGTGATCTGGTCCAGCGTATACGAATAACTTTGTATACATCTGACGTCCAAGAGGTCCCTTTGGAAGCATTCCCTTTACAGCGTACTCGATAACGCGCTCTGGGTGCTTATTCATCATCTCTCTTAATGTTGTCTCTTTCATACCACCGATATAATCTGAGTGATGATAGTAAATCTTCTGGTCTAATTTCTTACCAGTAACCTTAACCTTGTCAGCATTGACAACGATTACATAATCACCTGTGTCAATGTGTGGTGTAAAGATTGCTTTATTCTTTCCTCTTAATACTTTAGCAACTTCTGATGCTAAACGTCCTAATGTCTTACCTTCAGCGTCTACTACGTACCATTTTCTGTCGATTGTAGCAGGACTAGCCATAAATGTTTTCATCGGTTTTCCTCCTTAAATGATTCGATTACTTTTAATGCCGATGCCTCTTGAAATCGCGTATGTCCGGACGCCACTTCCTTTTTGACATCTTATAGTCCTCTGTTCCATCTCAGATGACTATCATTATCTATACTAAATGGTTGCCGGGGCTTTGGCTTCCATTTATCTACTTTTACAGACCTAGATATTATACTTGCGTAATCGACTGTTGTCAAGTGTTTTTCACCCTTATTTTCGGCTTTTTATTTAAGCTTTTTATTTAAACTTTTTATTTAAACTTTGTCTTTAAGTTTTTTCTTTATGTTTATACTTTTTCTTTAAACTTTTATTTTAAAACTGCATATATACAAAATCAGCCGGATTCACTCCCGGTCCGTAGTAACCGAATATTATTACTATAAAAATGCCAAGATATATTATCGCCCAGCGAAGCGGCAGCTTTCTTGAAAGTATGAAATCGCGCATGTCGAGCTTTTTATTTTCCTCAACGAAGCTGATAAAGAACCACAGCAACGTACATATTATAAGTAAAAGTATATCGTACTCGTCCAGTCCGCATGCTCCTAGATTCAAAATAATGTTATTTATTCCAAGCTCGTTGATATGGAAATCCGTGACTGATTTAAAAAGCATGTGAAATGCAGTCGACGCATTTGCAGCTATGTCAAAATAGTAGCCTACCAGTATGAGCATAAAGGTCCAAAGCACTGATACAATCGTTGCAAATATACCCTTTTCCCTTAGGCCGGTCAGCTTAAAAAAGCCTCCTGCCACCTTTTTGTTTACCGGAGCAAAAAGCTCTGCAAGCATGATGACAATGCCGTTCCAGAGTCCGAAATACAGGTATTTCATATTGGCACCGTGCCATACTCCGATGACGATAAATGTGATGACACTCGCGATGCAGCCCGGCAGCACCTTACTGATATGCGCACCAAATCTCGGCTTTAGCCATTTGCCAAAGTTTAGGAAACGCTTTGAGATTGAAAGCGGGTAAAAGATATAGTTTCTGCACCAGTCTCCAAGAGTCATATGCCAGCGGTGCCAGTACTCTGTGAGTGAGCGCGAAAAATACGGATGGTTGAAGTTTATTGACATCGTTATGCCAAACATCTCCGCAATACCACGCACTATATCGATTCCTCCCGAGAAATCCGCATATAGCTGCAGCGCATACACTACTGCCGCAAAAAATACATAAGTGCCCGAAAAATCCATCGGCTTATCCATTACAAAATTGATGATATTTACCGCGCGGTCTGCTATCACAAGCTTTTTCATGACTCCCCAGAGCACCAGAAGCGCACCCTTTTGCAGATTTTCAAGTCTCAGGGAATGTCCCTCGTAAAGCTGTCCCGCAAGTTTATCATATATCGCAATTGGTCCCTGTATTATCTGAGGGAAAAATGATACAAACAGCGCTACCTTAAGGAAATTCTTTTCAGGCTCGACAATTTCCCTGTATACATCCATCACATAGCCCATGGACTGGAAGGTGTAGAAGGATATGCCAAGCGGAAGCAAAAGTCCAAGCTCGCCCGCATATGGTATATATTTAAGGAATGCCAATATGCCGAAATTGCAAAGCAGCGCAAAAAGCATGACTGCCACTCTCTTTTTTCTGCTCTTTTCCTTGTATTCCTTTCTGGTCTGCCTGTCCCAGTCCTCCTTATGGCTTTTTACGATGGCATTCTGCTCCTTTAGCAGCTTGTCAATCCATATTGTCGAGCCATAGGTGGTGCATATTGTGAAAATGATAAAAAGCACATACCACTTACATATAATCACATAGTATGCCATGCTTCCCGCCAGAAGCACATACCAGCGGTATTTCTTAGGAAAGCAATAATATAGTACAAGCAATACGATTACAAATATCGCATATTTTAATGAAATGAGTTCCATTTTATTTACTCCAAATCTATTTTTTAAAGTAATACTGCCAGACATACTTTAATTAACAGGCAGTATTCATTTTAAAGTCCATACACTATCATGCTATTTTTTAACCGGGGTATTTAACTCCTTTACAGGCTTTGCATCGTTGTTTGTATCTGCTACCTTATTTGTCGCAAGGCTTGACGAAAAATTATAAGGCAGATAAACGGACATCTCAAAATAATGATTTCCCAGACTCAGATCCGTATCCTTTGCGCAGGCACCCATCACCCTGTCAGCGCGCCTTGCGCACTCGCCCCATGCACTCTGAAGCTCCGGTGAGTGGTCTGCATTAAGCCTGTAATTATCAGACAGATATTTCCCCATATATGCAGTGAATTTGCGGCTTCCATTTATATTCAGATGCTCTGAATTGTAGAAATCATCCCTCTCATTGATTCCGATAAGTTCCTTATCGCCTTCAAAGCTTGCAAAATCATAGCCATAAGACTCCACCAGCTCCTTCACGTCGCAAAGCACCTGCGGATTCTTTACCTCCTTCTCATGAGGGAACCTCGCAAAAAGCACCTTTTCCACACCCTGTGCCTTACAATACTCAAGCAGATCAGTCATATACGCTCTGCTCTTGTCGGTAAAATAGAGAGTTTTCTGCTTGCCTGATGGACAATCGGAATATTTAGCAATAGATGAAAAGCCCTTCATGCATGATGTTTTTGTAAAATACATTCCAACTCTTGTAGCAAAGGTGTGTGCACATTTGTCTATATCCTTCCAGTTGCTGTGATACAGCTTTAAAGGATTTGTAAAGTTGTCCTGCTCATCCTTTGGCACAATCTCTTTTATTGTATCAAGCCTGTTTTCCTCATTGTGGATATTGTCTATCCAGCTGTGCAGCTTTACCGTCCTGTCGTAGTAGCTGTCTTTTTGTAAAAAGCCATTCACCTCAAACACCACAACCTTCGGATGCTGTCTGGTGAGAGCTTCCCTGAGCATTGATTTGTACAGGCTGCCGGGCACTCCGGATACCCCCAGCGAGTATGAGGTGTATCCATAATTCTTCCAGGCCTCTGTTGCGCTGTAATCAGCGTATACCTCGCTGGCTCCTATCATCATCACATCAATTGAGTCCTTCGGCTCCTTATAAAAGCCCTCTATAGTCGCAATATTGACAGCATCCGTCATCTTAAAAAATGTCGAGACAAACGAAAACAGCACTACAAATATCAGGGCAAACGCTCCTATACGGATCACTCTACGGTGTCTGCCTTTTACTTTGTCTGTGCTGTTTATGGCTTTGTTTTTTATAATTTTCTCTTTAACTTCTGTAAATCTCATAACCATCTTCATCTCCAAGCTTCTTTTTACCGTACCATGTCTTAACCGTAACGACATTATAACCTATTATCGAAGCTAAAAACGGATATTCCAAAAATCTTAATATAATATTAAAAATCTAAAGCTGTTACTCGTACTCCAGTCCTATCATTGTAAGCCCATGTGCCGGGGCTGTAGGACCTGCTGCTGCCCTGTCTGTTGCGGCTATTATGCCCTTCATCGCATCGGCCGGCATATCGCTTCCACCTATCTTCACAAGTGTTCCTGCGATTATGCGCACCATATTGTACAAAAAGCCGTTTCCTGTCACACGTATTGTGATGATGTCACCGGCCTTTGACACCGTACAGTCATATATCGTGCGGACTGTGGTCTGTGCCTGCGAGTTTGCCGAGCAGAAGCTTGCAAAATCATGCTCTCCTATAAAATATTTTGCAGCCTCACTCATCTTGGCTGTGTCAAGCGGATAATGATAGAAATATGTGTCAAGCCTGCGTGTCGGATTTCTGAACCTCGCATTTAAAATGCGGTATTCATAGGTTTTACGGCTCTTTGAGAAGCGTGGATGAAAATCATCGCTTACCTCACAGGAATCGACCACCACTATATCCTCCGGCAGCTTCTGATTCAGTGCATACGATATCTTTTCCGCCGGCATGCGGGTATTGGTGTCAAACATACACACATTTCCAAGTGAATGCACTCCCGCATCGGTGCGGCTTGCTCCTGTCACCTTTATATCCTCCTTTAACAGGCGGCTCAGGTGCTCGTTTAATACCTGCTCAATTGTTATGCCGTTTGGCTGTATCTGCCAGCCGCAGTAATTTGTGCCATCGTAGGCTACAATCATTTTTACACGCATATATCTCTCCTGTTTTGCCTGCACTATCTATTTCACTATCTGAAAATAAGATTGCCCAGATTCACCGGCAGAAGGATTCTAAGCACTATCACAACCGCTAAAAACGCAAATATGAAAAGATATGCTATTTTATCATCCTTTTCATATACGAGCGGCTTCATCTTTGTCCTGCCCTCTCCACCATTGTAGCATCTGGCCTCCATGGCCATTGCGAGGTCATCCGCACGCCTGAATGCCGATACGAAAAGCGGCACTAAAAGAGGCACCATGCTCTTTGCTCTTTTTATGATATTTCCGTGCTCAAAATCAGCTCCTCTTGCCATCTGTGCTTTCATTATTTTGTCCGTCTCCTCAATAAGGATTGGAATAAAACGAAGCGCTATCGACATCATCATGGCTATCGCATGCACCGGAACATGTATTTTGTTTAAAAAGCCCAGTGATTTCTCAAGACCGTCCGTGAGCTGGTTTGGTGTGGTGGTGAGTGTCATGAGCGAGGTTCCTATAATAAGAAGCACAAGTCGTATCATCATGGTTGCTGCATTTATCAGTCCGGTGTCAGAAATGTGCAGTATACCGTACTCCCAGATTGTGTACTCTCCCTGTGTGAAAAACACGCTGAAGCATGCTGTAAAAAGCAGTAGTATTATAATGGATTTGAGTCCCTTTACCATGAACTTAAAGGGCACCTTCGAAATCTTTATAACTGCGGCAAGCGCGGCAACTATAAACAGCACACCGGCTATTCCCTTGTAGGAAAACAGCGCAATAATATATATAAGTGTTGCGAAAAGCTTTACTCTTGGGTCCAGTTTATGTATTGGCGACTGAGCCGGATAATACTGGCCTATGGTAATATCACGAATCATTTTTGTATTCCTTCCTCATAATTTGTATCAAAATGTCAGCATTTGTGAGCTATTTAAAGGCTTTCAGTATTGAGTCCCTCGCCTCCGCAACTGTCGTCGCCGAAAGGTCAACCGGTATGCCCTTTTCCGCCAGATCATGCATCAGATATGTGACCTGCGGTGCTGCAAGTCCGACTGCCTCGAGCTCCTTGTAGTGTGAGAATACCTCCTTCGGCACTCCGTCAAACATCACCTCACCTGAATTCATAACAATGATGCGGTCCACATACTCCGCAACATCCTCCATGCTGTGTGATACGAGTATGATTGTGATACCCAGATCCTTTTTCATCTGTAAAAGCAGTCCCAGTATCTCATCTCTGCCCGCAGGATCCAGTCCCGCTGTCGGCTCATCGAGTATGAGTACGTCAGGGTGCATTGCAAGTACTCCAGCTATGGCGACACGCCTTTTTTGTCCTCCGGACAAATCAAACGGCGGCTGATAGTAGAGATCCTCCGGAAAATGTACATTCTGCAGTGCCTCATAGGCTCTTAACTCCACTGTTTTCCTATCGAGCCCCTGATTTTTCGGTCCAAAGCATACATCCTCAAAGTTGGTTGTCTCAAAAAGCTGATGCTCCGGATACTGGAACACCATCCCCACCTTGTGACGCAGCTTGCTTAAATCATAATCATTGTCATATATATCCTGTCCATTGTAGTATATATGACCGCTTGTCGCCTTCAAAAGACCGTTCATATGCTGGATAAGTGTGGATTTTCCCGAACCGGTGTGACCGATTATTCCGATAAACTCTCCAGCATTTATCTCAAGGCTTACATCCTTAAGTGCCTGCACCTTGTAGGCTGAGTCGGCACTGTAGCAATAGTTTATGTGATCTAGAATTATTGACATATTTTCTCCCGCCTATCTGTTTTTCAGCGCAACCAGCGCATTTACAAGCTCTTCTCTCGTCAGGATTCCATCAGGTATATCAAGCCCTGCCTTTTTGAGCTCATCGGCTACCAGTGTCACCTGCGGCACATCAAGCCTGTGCTCCTTCAGCTCGTCCACCCTTGAAAAAATCTCACGCGGTGTGCCGTCCATGACCACCTTGCCCTTTTCCATGACATAGACATGGTCTGCACCGACCACCTCCTCCATGTAATGGGTGATGAGAATGATGGTCACGCCCTTTTTCTTATTGAGCTCATGGGCTGTGGCTATGACCTCCTTGCGGCCGTTTGGGTCAAGCATGGCTGTAGACTCGTCAAATACTATGCATTTTGGCTCCATTGCCACAACTCCCGCGATTGCCACACGTTGCTTCTGTCCTCCGGAGAGCTTGTTCGGTGAATGTGTGCGATACTTTGTCATACCGACAGCCCTTAGCGCATAGTCCACGCGCTGCCAGATTTCATCTGTCGGCACACCGATATTCTCAGGTCCAAAGCCCACATCCTCCTCCACGACATTGGCGATAATCTGATTGTCGGGATTCTGGAAAACCATACCTGCACTTTTCCTGACAGGTATGACATTCTCTTCCTTTGACACATCCATGCCATCCACCCATATGGTGCCGTCGCTCGGCGCAAGAAGTGCATTGATATGCTTTGCAAGAGTTGATTTTCCTGAACCATTGTGACCGAGGATTGCAATAAACTGCCCCTCTTTTATGTCGAGGTTTACGTTGTCGAGTGCTGTAGTGATTGACTCTACATTGCCTTCCTCGTCTCTTCGTATAAATTCATGTACTAATTTGCTTGTTTTAATTATGCCCATTTCTTTTTCCTAAAAATCTACCGTATTTACAATTATCATAGCTGTTAAAGCCCAAATAGCTGCAAAAAATATGCGCTTTGCCGCTTTATTTAGTCATCCCAGCTCAGGTGATGAAGCTCGCCCTCAAGCCTCATATGATCAAAATTATTCTGTCTCAATGCCTCGTAGAGCACGATAGCTACTGAATTTGACAGATTAAGTGACCTTGTCTCACCTATCATCGGTATCCTGATGCACTCATCCGGATGCTCCTTTAGTATCTCCTCCGGAATGCCTGCGCTTTCCTTGCCAAACATAATATAGCAGTCGGGCTCAAAATGAGCATCAGAGTACACATGTCTGCCCTTTGTTGTCGCATAATATATCTTTGCGCCCGGATTTCTCTCAAGGAAATCCTCCCAGTCCACATATGTGGTGACGTCGAGGTCCTTCCAGTAATCCATTCCGGCTCTCTTTAGTGCCTTCTCTGAAAGTGAAAATCCAAGCGGCTCTATAAGATGAAGCCTCGTGCCTGTCGCGACGCAGGTTCTTCCGATATTTCCTGTATTTGCCGGAATTTCCGGCTCATGTAACACTATGTTCAGCTTTGCCATTTTGTCTCCTGTCAATTTAAACTATTTATTATCCATCCCGGCGCGAAGCTCTGTGACAAACTCCTCAATGCGGCCGAGCGCCTCCTTTAAATCATCAAGCGAATATGCATATGATATACGTAAAAAGCCCTCACCGCACTCTCCGAATGCAGTTCCCGGAACCACGGCAATCTTCTTGCTGTTTAGAAGCTTTGTGGCAAACTCATCGGAGGTCATGCCAAACTCCTTGATGCTTGGGAACGCATAAAAGGCTCCGAAAGGCTCAAAGCACTTAAGCCCCATCTCCTTAAAGCGGTGAAGCACATAGCGTCTGCGGCCGTTGTATTCCTCCCTCATCTGTGCAACATCCTCATCGCCGTTTTTCATAGCCTCAACAGCTGCATACTGACTCGTGGTCGGCGCACACATGATTGCAAACTGATGAATCTTTAGCATCTGCTTTAAAATTGTTTCAGGTGCACATGCATATCCAAGCCTCCAGCCTGTCATGGCATAGGCCTTGGAAAAACCGTTTATGAGCACTGTGCGCTCCTTCATTCCCGGAAACGATGCTATAGACACATGCTTATCCACATATGTAAGCTCCGAATAAATCTCGTCACTTATCACAAACAGATCATGCTCCTTAACCACCTGAACGATTGCTTCAAGGTCTGCTTTTTCCATGATAGCGCCTGTAGGGTTATTAGGGAAAGGCATGATAAGTATCTTTGTCTTTGGTGTGATAACAGCCTCAAGCTCCTCGGCTGTAAGCCTGAAATCATTTTCCTCCTTGAGCTCCACAATTACAGGTGTGCCACCTGCCAAAACAGTACATGGCACATATGAAACATAGCTTGGCTGTGGGATAATCACCTCATCTCCCACATCGAGCATGGCGCGCAGTGCGATATCTATAGCCTCGCTGCCGCCGACAGTTACCATGATCTCTTTGTTGTAATCATATGTCATGCCGTATCTTCTGTCGAGATATTTTGCAATCTCAATCTTTAACTCCTTGAGTCCGGCATTTGAGGTGTAGAAGGTGCGTCCCTTTTCAAGGGAATATATGCCCTCATCCCTGATATGCCACGGTGTGTCAAAATCAGGCTCACCTACTCCGAGCGATATCGCATCCTTCATCTCGCTCACTATATCAAAAAACTTACGGATGCCCGATGGCTGGATAGTCTTTATGGTACTGGATAAAGGGTCTCTCATTATGACATAATTCCCCTTTCATCGGATTTGACAGGTGCCGCCATGATAGTTCCATGGTCCTTGTATTTCTTCAGAATAAAGTTTGTCTTTGTCGAAAGCACCTGATCCAGTGTAGAAAGCTTATCTGTCACAAACTGTGATACCTCGCGCAGAGTCTTGCCCTCGAGTGTGACCATGAGGTCGAAGCCGCCTGAGATAAGGTATACAGACTTCACCTCAGGATAGTTGTATATACGCTCGGCAATCTTGTCGAAGCCCATGCCGCGCTGTGGTGTCACTCTGACCTCTATCATGGCTGTGACCTTCTCAAGGCCTGCCTTGTCCCAGTCAATCAGTGTGTGATATCCGCAGATGACATTCTCCTGCTCCATAGCAGCAATCTCGTTTGCCACACTTGCCTCATCCACACCAAGCATGATTGCAAGCTCCTTCAGGTTTATCCTGCTGTTTTTCTCTATAAATGTTAATATCTTTTCTCTCATGATATATAATCTCCTGATTCAAATATATTAGTTGAAAACCTTGTATATCTCGTCAGTCTGGGCAGTCTCCAAAAACCGTCTCTCATCGCCGGAAATCAGCACTCTGTCGTTTGAATCGGTTGTGGCACCGACTATAACAGCATTTTGTCCTGTTTTATCAAGCTCTCTGACCACACGGGTACCATCTGCAGCTATGATTATCAGACTTCCTCCTGACAAAAGCTTATACGGGTTTATGTCAAAAAATTCACTTATTTCAATCGTATCCTGCCTGATAGGGAGCTTCTTTAAATCGATGTCAAGACCAATTCCCGAAGCCTCTGCCATATCCCAGAGTGCTCCAAAGATGCCTCCCTGCGAAGCGTCATGGATTGCCGCCACACCGGCGCCAATCGCGGATGCAGCCTCCATTGCGGTGGAAATATGGTCTATATATGCTGCTGATTTATCTATAAATGCCTTGGAAAATCTCGTTTCAAGCTCGGCTCTTTTCTCATTTGCAAGAATTGCGGTGCCCTCAAGCCCCACATAGCCTGTCACTATTACGTCCATGCCCGGTGCTGCTTTAGATGATGGTGTAAGCGCCTGTTCATAGGCCTCACCTATTGCTGTAACTGTCACCACGATATTCTTCACCGCACGACTCACCTGTGTATGTCCGCCAAGCACCACAATGCCTGCTTCCTCACATACAGCATCAATCGCTCTCACCGTCTCGCGAAGCACGGCTTCGTTTTCTGTGGTAGGTACAAGCAGTGCCAGCTCTATCCCAACAGGGCCTGCCCCCATGGCATAAATATTGTTCAATACATCATAAACTGCGCAGTTAGCACGCACATGCTTATCCGATACATCAAGTGTGAACGTCTGGGTAGCAGTAACTAACTTGGTTTTGCCGCCTGCCTGCATGGAAATCACCGCACAGTCCTCACCTACTGCCGGTTTAAAAAGTATTCTGTCGCTTGTGGTATGAAGTTGTTTTAAGACAGAGCGCTTTAAAACCGACTCTGATATTTTACCGTTTTTCATGTGTTTTCCTGTTCCTAATAATAATATGTTTTGTATACTGTTTCAGCCCGGTGCATTGATTGCAAATAACTACATCAGAAACAACTACCTGCGGGCATTTACTGCGTCTGTGCTCCCTGTGTCTGTCCTGCCGGCTGCTGCGGCTGCGTGCTCTGTGTCTGACCTGCTGCATTCGGGTCTGTCGGCTGCGTCTGGGTGCCCTGTGTCTGCCCTGCCGCATTCGGGTCTGTCGTCTGAGTCTGTGCTGCCTGTGCCGCTGCTGCCTGAACCGCTGCTGCCGCAGATGCAGCAATAGATTTAACCGAGCCCTCATCATTAGCCGCTGCTGCCGCCTGAAGCTGCGCAACAACCTCCGCTGATGCTCCTGCTGTACCAACCGTCACGATTTTTGGTGATGACTTGTACTTGCTGTTGTTGAATACCTCATCACTCTGCACTGCACCATCGACTGTGACCGTCTTCCAAAGCCTTGCAGTCACTCCCTTATGCGCAGACTGCTCGGTGTTGAAATAACCGATTGGCTGACCTGCATCAAAATTAAACTGCGTAACCGGGTCCTCCTCGGAAAGTGTCTCACTCCTGAATGAAATTTCCCTGTTTGCCGGTCTCGTCTCCACTCCGTACACATTGAAGGTAATGATTCCTCCACTGCAATAGCCCTCTATATACACCGGATTGTCCAGGTTATTTTTAAACTTAAGATCCTTGTAGGTACCTGCGATTGCCGCATCGTCAGATGGCTTTACGTAGTTTACTATCATGGAATGGTTGTAGCGCTGCACTATATCAAGCTCAGCCCTTATAACCGCATTGTAGAGTGTGGTAGCAACCTGGCACACGCCTCCGCCTACCGAGTCCACTACCTGACCGTTCTCGTATGCGCCTGCTATCTGATAGCCGTTGTCAGTTGTTATAGGGCTTATAGCCTCGTAAACCGAGAACTGCTCACCCGGATATATGACACTGCCATTTATCAGGCTGCACGCGTTCTTTACATTGGCTGCACGCCCTGCTGCCGAACTGCTGAAATCTGTAGAAAAGCCTCCCAGATTATCCTTAATCTTTGAGAGTTCCTCCTTTGAGCCCCTCGGCTGAACCGTATTTGTGACCAGCTCTATCTCATTCGCCGAACCATCCCAGCTGTTCTGCAAAAAGTCATTTATCGCATAGACGGATTTTACCACATCCACCTCTTTGCCTTCCTGTCCCGGAACAAAATCGAAGCTGTCACCGTTTCTCTGCAGCGAATTGTCAACTGCCTTTATATTGAGCTCGTCGCTCTTGTCATAAATCATATTTGCGGTCTTTTGTTTATCAACCGACAGATACATATTGACGGCTACATTGCCCTTTTTGAGTTCCTCTGACTCCACAAATCTGTCAATCAGGCTGCCCTCATGGCACACTGAAAGAGCCTCGTCCACCGCTGCATCAGTGTCCGCCGAAACAGACATTTCCTGTGCTGTTGCATCAAATGAACTATTGGCGCCCTTTAATGAAAAGGATGTATCCTTTATGCTGTCAACATAGGCATCAACTGCTTTTTTTGCTTCTTCCTTTGTCATACCGCCTACATCCACACTGCCAATGCACACACCCTCTGTAATTGTCTGTACCTTTGCCTTCTTTGTGCCTGACGAACCGCTTGCATATGCACTTACCATGCCCGATGCTGCCACAAGCACAAATGCCATTGTACCCAGTAATAATGCTTTTTTATTAATCTTCATTTCCGCTTCCTTTTCCTGAGGCTGTTAAAAGCGCCCCTGTCATCGCTTAACTGAACTGCATTTTATATCATATTATCATATTTTTTCCATATTTCAAGAAAAGCTATACAAGACTTGACACAAATGTTGTCACGAGCATCGCTGCTATAACCACTATTATCACTATAGCAACCACCTTCTGATTTCTTTTTTTATTAAAATCGTACATACTATTCACCTCTGTTCAAAAATGAGTTATACTATTTTCATATATGAGAAAGGATTTTCCAACATATGATTCCAATTTGTCTAATTTTATTCATTTTATTTATTGCAGTGATTACTTTTGCCATAAAGAGAGCTGATTCTGCCCAGGCAAAGGTCACCGAGGAGTTCTGGGAAAAGGAGCGTAAGGCCAACTCAACCCTCCGCGGAGATACCACTGACCTGTGTTATATTACCATACCGGAAAAGTTTTTTCCATTAAATAATGATAAAATAAATGATTTAAGGGATAAAACCCTTGTCAATCTCACCGGAATGACAAACACTGATTTAAAGCTTAAATATGGCATTCTCAATTTTAAAAAGCTGTCTGAATATGACGATAATTTCACAAAATTTGTTTCAATGCTGCCGGACTATTACAATAGGCTTAAGGAAGCAGGCTATGAATCGCTAGGCAATGAACTGCTTGAGCTTGCAGTGGAGCAGGGTGCCGATTCAAAGAACGTATACAGTCTGTTAGCCAACGCCTTCATCAGCATGTCAAAAGCTGACAGGCTTGCAGAGCTTATCGAGAAAGCAAAGCAGCTCAATTCTCTTTCAAGGGATGGAATCGTTTCTATGCTTGAGAGCCTACAGGCTGATACCGCCTCGGCCGGTAATTAATTATATCTGCTACGATATTCATCGTACAGCCTTGAGGCCTGACTTCTGGTCAGGTTGTCCCACGATATGACATCTGCTATTCCATACTCAGCCATCAGCTCCTTTAGCTGTCTGACCTGATGTGCTGTGGCGGGTGTCTGTTTTTTTGCCTTGTATACAAGTGGCTTTGACTCCACCGTCTCTCCCTTTTCATCCATCAGTACAAGCAGCTTTTCAAATATCTGCTTTGTCTCTATCGCATCATCGAGCGCCCTGTGGGCATTTTCCCTGCTCACACCAAAATACTCACACAAATCCTCCAGCTTCTTTGACTGCTCAGCAGGCAGACATTTTCTGGCTATTTTCAGAGTATCATATGCATTCAGCGAGAGGGTTCTCTTGTGATTTACCGCCCACTGCTTTAAAAAGCTGTAATCAAAGGTCACATTCTGTCCGAGTATGATATCATCCCCGATAAAATTAAGCAGGTTATCCACAGCCACGTCCATATCTGCCGCGTTTTCCACATCACTGTCGGTAATTCCCGTTAATTCCTGCACACGTTGTGGAATATGCTGCTTCGGATTTACCAGTGTGGATATCGTATCCACTATCTCGCCGCCCCTCACACGTGCCGCACCTATCTCTATTATCTTGTCATTTTTAGCTGAAAGACCTGTCATTTCAAGGTCAATCACCGTGTAATTTTTTATATTATCTATGTTGCTCATTTTTCTTAGTCCGTAAACCTTCCCGGCTTTTACCGCTATATTCATATCGCTTTACCGTTATTCTACATACTCCACCAGCGCCTGGTGGTCAAGCGGGTCTCTCATGTCGTAGTGGAAAAGCGCCCACACCGGCTCCTTATGATACTTTGGCAGCTCATCCAGCTTTCGCGTGTGCTTGTCCGGAAAAATATAGTGGAACGGCTCCACATGCGACAGCTTTCCATTCTTACAGTATGCATGTGTCATGTGCTTGAAGCTTCCTATATCTGTGGCCCACACCGGGCGGCTCTTGCAGTTCTCACGATAATACAAATCAAAGATGAGTGACTCCTGAATCATGCTGTAAATCTGCGCATTTTCATCAAAATCAGTATTATCTCTATCTCCGTCATTTTCGGATAATCCCACAGAAGTCATAGCATCGCTATCACAGCAATGCAGGTATAAAGCCAGAAATTCAAGCAGTATCTCACACCTTCTGATGCGCGAATGGCTCATTCCAAAATAGCCGTTTGCCTCATAAAAATCTCCAAGCTCCTGAAAGAACTCAAACGCACTGTCAAAGATACACTCCATGAGTTTCATCGTAATCTCAAACTGTCCGCTGTTGTAATACACCTCAAGCATATCCTCGACGCGCTTAATCTTTATCACATCATCAAACGAAAGCCACTTCGTGGACATTACCTCATACGGTGGCTTGTCATGGTAGACAATACCATATTCTGCGGCATGCTCAAACATGTACGAGCCCTTGAGTACCTTTAAAAATCCAAGCTGCAGCTGGTTTGGCTTTAGCTCATAAATCTCATCAAAGGAGCGCCCAAAGCTGTTATAGTCCTCGTATGGCAGCCCTGCAATCAGATCCAGATGCTCATGGATATTGTTGCCGCTTTGAATGAGCTTCACAACCTCCTTAAGCCTCTCAAGCTTCATAGTCCTGTGAATCTCCTTAATCGTGACCTCATTGGTGGACTGCACACCGATTTCAAGCTGTATCAGCCCCGGCCTCATATCAGAAATCAACTCAAGCTCCTCCTGATTCAGCAGATCCGCCGATATCTCAAAGTGAAAGTTTGTCACACCATTGTCATTCGCCTTTATAAAGCGCCACAGCTCCATGGCATGAGCATGATTGCAGTTGAAGGTTCTGTCCACAAACTTAATCTGAGGCACCTTCTGGTCTATGAAAAACTTAAGCTCCTTTTTGACAATCTCAGTATCCCTGAAACGCAGTGTCTTATCCACCGATGACAGGCAATAGCTACACGAAAACGGGCATCCCCTGCTGCTCTCGTAGTAGATGATGCGGTTTGAAAAATCATCAAGCGTATCATAGCAGAATGGGATTTCACTCATGTTTTTGATTGGGCGGGGACTTGTGAAAACTATTTCACCGGCTTTACCATCAGCGCTTTTTTTTCTGAAAGCAATGCCTGCAATATCAATCAGCTTTCTTTTATGCGCATAGTAACCGCACAGCTCTCTAAAGGTATCCTCACCCTCGCCTATCATCACACCGTCTATGTATGGATTTTCCCGCAGAAATGCCTCCACTTCGTAAGACACCTCAGGGCCTCCAACCCATATCGGCACTGACGGACAAAGCTTTTTATACTCGCGTGCAATATCAGTCACATAATCAATATTCCATATATAGCATGAAAAACAAAGTACATCGGGCTTTCTCTTGTAAAGCGCCTCAAGAATGTAATCCTTCTGATTGTTTATCGTGTATTCCGCAAGCTCCACAGCATCCCTGTACTCCCCGGCACAGGCGCGCAGTGAGTAAACTGCGAGGTTTGAATGTATGTATTTTGCATTGATTGCTGTCAGTAAAATATTCATGGTTTCTCCTTAAAAAATGACCCTTGAATGTAGACTTTATGCGACATTCAAAGGTCTGCTTCGTATTATTGCAGCATCCGTTCAATTTTATTTTTTTAACGGCTGCATTGGTATAAATTCAATTTTCAACTGCATCCCCATTCCATGCGCAAGCCTCTTTAAAAGTTTCAAAGATGGATTTCTCGTTCCATTCTCAAGCTTACTAATATCCGCCTGATCAATGCCTGTACGTGCTGCAAGCTCCTTTTGAGTCAAATTATTTTTAATGCGCGCATCTATCATAGCCCTTATGACATCCATCTCAGGCTGGAGATCGTCCCACTCTTTTTTTACGTCAGGATTTTTAAGCTGCTCCTGTAAATAATCGTCATATCTCATATTATTTACCATGCCTTTCTATATAATCTCTTCTATATTTCTTAGCCTTTTCAATTTCACCAGCCGGTGTCCTCTGAGTTTTTTTAATGAATCCATGTGTCAATACTATTCTTCCTTCATAATAGAAAAAATATAATACTCTCGAAATATCTGTTCCTACCTTAGCTCGCAATTCAAAAATTCCATCCCCGAGCGGCTTGCTGTATGGTTCTCTCAGCAACGTACCTTTTTCTTCCAATAGTTTAATTTCCATCAATAGCTTTGCTCGCATCTTAACATTTAAACTATCTAAAAAATCTTTTACCGGAATTTTGTCCCCATTCTCATAAAATTCAGCAATAAATCCACCCATAACTCTTCTCCATTGTTCTCACAAAATATTATATGGTATTTTTACCATATTGTCAAATCAGTTACTTTAATTTACATCGACATATTAACAAGTCTGTCGTACATGCCGCTTGCAAACAGCACCATCATGCCAATCGTGCAGATGATCGACAGCACAAATCCTATTATCGATGTAATCAAACCGGCAGTTGCTATTGCATTGTTATACTGCTTTGCTTTTTTTGACATTTTGGAAGCAAGCATGCCGACAATTCCAAGTCCCATCAGATATCCAAAAAACGAGAAAATAATACTGCAAATACCAAGCACCAGTGAAACCACTGCAAGCTTAGCGCCCTCTCTCTCGTCATCTATGATAGTCTCATTATTGTAGAGCATCTCAAGACGGATACGCCTTGATTTACGCAGCATAACAAGCATAGGAATACCTAGTACGACAAATGCGACACAGTTCATTGCCGAAAACTCATTAATCCTGTCGGCCACTCCTCCTCCCTCAAATATTCCCGATGATAAAAGTCCTCCCATATCTACAACAGTATGGAAAATGGCAAGCATCCAGAAATTGCGTGTAGACGCGTATATCATGCAAAACAGCACACCCATGAGACCTGCTGAAATAACCTGTATCAGACAACTGCTGAACTTAACCCCTGCGCCCATATTGGAAAAATGCATCAATCCAAACAGTACGCCTCCCAAAACTACGGCTCCTGTGATTCCACCTTTCGTCTTTGGAAAAGCTCTCAGCAGCAGATTGAACACTACGCCTCTGAACACAAGCTCCTCAACGAATCCTACAAGGCAGACCGCGATAAAGAAAAAGATGATGTTGTAAAATGCCTTCACATCACCATGCTCACTCAAAAAGCACAAATATATGCCTGAAACAACAGCATACAGACAATATACTATGAAAAAACCACCTGTGTATAAGCTTCTTGTCCATCCTGCTGCATTTTCCTTAAAGATATCCCACAGCCCAAATATATATGTGATGCCAAGAAAAATAACCAGAACAACTGTCTCCACAATAGCCTGCAGCAGATAATCATCCGCCTTTTCCATGCCCGGAATCAGTCCCAGGACTTTACCGCTCCACTGCAAGGGTGCAATGAAAATAAAAACTGCAAGAATGGCAAATATTATATTTGCCGGTGCCGAAAGGTTTCTCAATTTCTGTTTCATAGCTATAAATCTCCTCATTTGTGTTTAATTTGATATGAAAATATTCTATAGCATTTACTTTGATATTACAAGCTCCGGATAATCAAAATTCCTGTCTATTGTTTTACCTGAATTGAGCACTCCGTCAATATCTAAAAAAAATCAGCCATTTACTGTCTTTCCGTAATGGTTAATGACACTCCGATTTCTGCCACAGGCGAGGAAATTGAGGATATAAAATGGACATTCAGAAGGACAAGAAAACCAAAGAAAATATAAAAGGGAAAAGAAAGAGAGGGCTCATCGTCCCTCTCTTTCTCGCCTATCAGTATGTCATCTACCGATGTGTGCAACAACCTGCTCAAGGCATACAGATTGTCGACCGTCGGAAGGCTCTCACCGTTCTCCCATTTCGACACCGCCTGTCTTGTCACATTACATGCCTCAGCAATGTCATCCTGTGTAAGCTGATTCTTTTTTCTGTAAAACTTAATATTGTCACCTATCAAAATAAATACCTCCAATTCAATTTATACCCAAAATTATACCGACAGGTGGCTGAAAGTAAAGAAAACATTGGTTGCAAATGCGCAACTTTGGGAGGGTTGCTATTCAATCTTGCTTTTTATGTCTATAAAGCATATATCTTTTCTGTCCCAAGATGCTCAAATGGTCTAAACAGTTCTCTTAAGGAATCTGACTTCGACCAATCAATCTTAGAAACAAATGTTCCAAATGAGCGCATTGCATTTTTAGGATTTACCTGATTGAGAAGAAATTTCCATTTCCATTCCCATACACGCCTTCTGCTTTGATTCCGTCTGTGTCTTTTCTTTCACCTCTTCCGCAGCGTACACTCCCTGTTGTGTTTTCTTTGAAAAAAAGACGGACATACATGCCCGCCTTCTCCATGGTTATTTTCTCGTTTCATTTTTTAACTATCGTTTCTATGAATTCAAATTTTCTCTGCGTTTCTTTACGGTAATAATCAATCCCGTTCCGGAAAGATTTGATAGTATAAACAGCCATACACTCGGTGTGTTGTCCCCGGTTTTAGGTGCATCATCCTTCTTATCAGTTCCACTCGATGGCTTGTCATCAGAGGTATTTGCTTTGATGGTAAATGTGGTGCTTGTAGAACCATCCGTCCAAAGGATTTCAACTGTATGGGTTCCTGCCGAAAGTGTATTCAGGTAGGAAGCTTTCAGTGTGATAATGGTAGAGCCTTCCTTTGCAGTGTAACTGCTCTTGTCTATCAAATTTCCGTCCACCTTAACTCCGGTAAACTTGGAGAAGTCTCCGTTACCCCGGATGGTGATATTACCATCACTGTCATGCGTCCAACTACTGTTTGCTCCATCAATAATCTGATAGGTGTTATTCGGTGTCTGGCTTTCCTGTTTAAAGGTAACTTCTATGGTGTGATCAGTATTCACATCACTAAAGGTGTAGCTTGTGGTTGCTGTCACTTCCGAACCATCCACCTTTACGTCCGCAATATAATATCCTTCGTTCGCCTTGATTGTATATGTAAGCTGACCTGCGGCAGATACCGTTGTCGTGCCACCGGGAGAGATTGTTCCACCGATACCTGCCGTTGCGGTAATCTTGTAGCTTGCTGTACCGATCGGAGGCGTTATCGGCGCTGTATCCGCCGTAAAACTCCAACTTCCACGGAATACCACGGTTGTGCCGTTTAGGTTGCCGGCATCCCAGCCCGAAAAAGCCCATGTGCCGTTTTTACCATCCTTTTGTGCCTGAATGCGTGTTGTGGAGGTATATTTCTTATCCACAGCCGCCTTCGCCTGTTGCACACTCGAATAGGATCTGCTATTTAGCGGCAGCGTTGCGCCTGTCGGGAATACAGAGCCCCAATTGTATTGCACCGTATAATTTTTTGTCACCGGCGGCTCGGGGCGTTCCTCAGACCTTTTATAAATATAACGAATCGTCATACCACTGTTCGAGACAGCATTTTCCATCCCCTCCGCTTTAACAAAAGTGTAGCCGTGCAGTTCCTGCGGCGGCTGCCAATCAACCTTTTTGCCTACCGGAACAGTAAAGGTAGTCGGCATGGTGTTTGGAACATCTGTGCCATCCTCCAGCTGATATTGGATGGTGACATTGACATAGCGCTGCTGCTCCGTATCATCATCAGCCAATACCTCGCCTGTCGCATGATCTACAATCTCAAAGCCGATGGTATCGCCGGATTGCAGAATGGCATTCTCCGGAATCGTGTAAACCAGAGAGCAGTTGACAAGGCCGGAATTAAAGTCGCTGCCCTCGTAATCCAACGCACCCTTTGTCCAGAATTTGCTTTTCTCTTTCCAAACAGGGATGTCAAACTCCTGCGTAGTGAAAACCTGCTCCCCATCTGTCGTGACCGCTTTTTCGCCGTTGGAATGTTCCACCCACAGGCGCAGGGTCACAGTCTTCGCTTGGGTATTCGAAAGATTTTGTATAATGGTGCGCAGCTCAACCTGCTGCCCCTTCATGCTGCTATAATCAAAGCTGTTTTTACTGCCGCCGCTTAATAGACGGCTATTCCTGTCATTTTGATAGCTCGCATATGCGGAGGAATTCGCTGCCTCAAAGGCAGAAGGATCTTTTGTGGGATTTCTGTAACCGCCGATATACTTTTTCACCTCAGGAACAGCCACATAAAGCGCAGGGGGATTTGTAATGAGCTGACTCATGACCTTTATGCCCTGTAGCTTGCACACATCGCAAAAATCATTCTGAAAGGTCTCTCGCATCAGACAATCCCTGCTGGAATTATAGGTATAAGGATAGTAGTCAAGATGCGGGCAGGTATAGGTATTACGGAAGCCAAGCAGCTGCTTCCACTTCACTTTCGTGGGATCTTTTGTTGCAGTCATATTCAGTGATGTAGTGTAATTCCACTCATCTACAGGAACAGTGCTATAATTATATTCATCTCCCAGATGGAACAGACCGTGTCCCAGTTCATGCCGCTGGGTAAACGCAGAATATGCGTTTCTCGCTGACGCAACAATATAGTGAATACCATATTGTTTATTATCATGAGAGCCACCGAAATACTCACCGCTATTCACCAACACAACGAATTGGTTGATATTTTCATACACATAATCATACTGTCTATAATTATGATCCATCGTGTTTTCGTTTGGATGCGTTTCATTAGGAATATGTGCGTCATGAATCTTCTCGATAAACGCAGGGCCTATGATGCGCTCCAAAACATGGTTGCGCCAGTTTCCTTTGTTAGTAGAAATTCCTCCTTTGGCGGTCGCAGCAAAAAATGTGCTGGTACCACCATAGCCATCCACCGATGCCGTGCAGAGTGCATAGACATTAAAGCGATCCGCCATGCTGCGATATGGCTCTATCTGCAATACCTCCCCCCACAGCTTTTTTACATCCTCGACAAACTGCTTTTGCTGGCTTTTGGTGTAGCCCTCGGCGCAGTACACAATCACCATGTTCTCCTTATCGCTGCGAGGCTTCTGGATTGTATACACCGGTACGGTTACATTTGCATATGCAGGATCCTCAGTGTAGAGGGTACTCATCTCCAGCTGTAGATACTCATCCGTGTTCACATTCCAGTCACCATTCACATCCTCTCGCACAGCGCCGGATATGCCAATGCTGTCATCCGGCGCATCCGGTGCGGAAACAACATAGGGGTCCTGTGCGCTCTGTCCTGTGCCGGATGATACGGTGTAATTTTCCGTATTCAGATAGAAGGCAGGACGAACGCCGTAATATCCCTTATATGGTGCGTCACGCAAAATATTCCCTTGAGGGGTCACAAATCGCATATCATGGTTACAGGTTGTAATCGGTGTACGCAGCCAATAGTTCCATGCTACACCGCTTCTGTTTTTTGCGATATGGTAGCCGTTCAGGTTATCATTAACCGTTTTGAGCTGCTTAACATCCAGCAGAAAAACTCTATCCCAAATATATTCATAATGGGCACTGTCATACCCATCCGCTACCGTATCAATTGTGGTGTTATAGGGAAGATCAACACCGGCTGCGTCGATATAACCTGCCGTATACTCCGGATGGGAAACGATAGAACGCTGCTTCACCGTTCGAATCGCTCCCAGCTCATCCGAACGAAAGCTGCGAAGGAAGCCCTCCTTTTGGTCATATGCTGCCGTTTTAGGATAGACAGAATCCTCTGTTGGCGGATTTCCGCAAAGCCATTTCACTTTTCCTGCTTCAGCGTTGGAATTGAGCCAAGAACGTATGTTGCTGTCTCTCCAGTGGTTAGAACCAAAATTATCTCTCCAGCTATTGCGCCGGTGCGAGCCTGTTTCGGCATTTTTGTTGGTTTTTGCATCATAGGGCATGTAATCACACAATACTCTATCCGAAAGCATCAATGGCCCATTGCTATCCTTCGCTACACAACGCCACACAATTGGCACTCCCCCATAAGTACCCATCTGAATGTAGTCACCAATTTCGATGGTTGGCTTGTTATCTGCCGCCCTAACCTGCAAAGGGCATAGCACCAAAATTACCGCAAGCAGCAGAGATACCGTTCGTTTGCCATATTTATGTTTGATAATATTCATAAAGTCCTCCTTTTGTCATTCTCTCCTGAGCGTCATTCACGGTCAGTAGGCTTCTACCCCCCCATTTTTGACATATGTCAATTTATACAATTGCTGCATCATCGATATTCACCTCATTTCTACTTGAGTTATTGCAAAAAATAGGTCTTTCTGCGATACCCCCTTGTGCCAAATGCTGAAACACCTTCATAAAGATGTAATAGCTTATTTATTTTAGAAAAGTATCCGACAAAAAACTCTACACTTCAGACAAAAAATATATATATTTCTCATAATCGTATCATGGCGATGTACATTTGTCAATGATGTGACACCTCAAGATCACCACAGTCCTGATACTTCTTATACATGTCATTGATATAAATCGT